>Ga0182024_10000261_pt1 | contig 131459 bp, 140 predicted proteins | sample P32metaG_FD_120480 | JGI IMG/M metagenome (GOLD analysis project Ga0182024, IMG submission 120480) | Permafrost microbial communities from Stordalen Mire, Sweden - P3-2 metaG (Illumina Assembly) | ecosystem: Environmental > Terrestrial > Soil > Wetlands > Permafrost | place: Sweden: Stordalen... | reverse complement strand
GGTGTCGGCGCCTCGAAGAGTGCGGCGCTGCATTCATCGGTGTGAGGGGTCGTGGCGAGCCCAATGTGGTGTTTAGGATCGTATTTCACGAGCTGATATGGGAAATGGACGAACAGCGGGTGCTTCTCGCTTCCGCCGGCGCAGAACATCGAGTTGAGCGAATTGGCGAGCAAGAAATCCGGTCGCGCCATTTTTGTAAGCGTCCCCGGAACGCCGTATGCCGTCGCCTGCAGAAACCAGCGATCTGCATTCCAGGGCGCCGCTCGTGCAATGTCGAGCGCAAGCCCGAAAACGGCGACGATCAGGGTGCAGGTGAGGAGACGGCGCATAAGGGCCCTCCGCTCGGCGGCGACCTACGTAAAGCTATGGGATGACCGGGAGTCGAACCCGGATGCGGTTTCCCGCTGCAGATTTTCGCACCGCTTCGGCTTTCGCCGCCGCCGCGACGTCGCGACGTTCGTGGTCCGGACTGTGCCTTGGCCGTGCCGCTCCTCGTCACCACTGATTCGTGGAGCGGTTTAGGTCGCGCCCGTCCAGTCTCTACACCTTCCGCCCGTTACGGCGGCTTGGCTCGGCGTTGTCGTGCGGTTGTACCGCGACGAGTTCACCGAAGTTGAGCGCATCCCGGCCGACGTTTCCGTTCGGCCGGCTCACTATCACAAGTCTGCTGTGTCTACCGATTCCACCATCATCCCGCGCCGTGTTTCGTCGCGGATGGCCCTACTACCGCCCCATTTCCCGGCACTCGAGCGCGCGTGAATCTACGGCGCCGGTGGAAGGACGACGCTGCGGAATGCGGGGGAGGTGAGATAGCCGAGGAGCAGGTCGGCTTCGCTGACGGTGAAGCGGTCGACGTCGAGCAGTTTGCAGGCTTCGTCGATCACGATGAGGCCGGCGGGGAGAATGTCGGCGCGCTGGGGGCGGATGTGCGGCAAACGCTTCCGCTCTTCGAGGCCGCGCGCGAGCAGTGCCGAGATCAGGTGCGCGCAGTCGTCGCGCGTCATGGCCGTACCGTCACGCATCCCGTTGGCCACCATCGCCGCAGCCGTGAATGCCGTTCCGCCGACGACGATGAGCTCGTCGAACCCGCGGTGCTTCGCATACGCGGCCAGAACCAGCCTCGCGTCGCGGCGAGCCTCCATTTCGAGCGCTGTCCGCTCGCACTCATCCAGGGGACCGGCTCCGAGCAACGCCGGATGACGTTCCGACAACCGCACGGCGCCGATCTCGCATGAGATCGTGCGGCGCACGATGCCGACTTCACGCGCGTGACCCGGTGTATCGATCGCCAGGTCGGAGCTGCCCCCGCCGACGTCGAGCACCGCCACCTCGCGTTCGCCGCTGCGCGCCGCCGTGGCGCCGAGAAACGAAAACGACGCCTCCTCGGCACCGGAAATCACGCGCGGTCCAATTCCCGTCAGTTGAGCAACCTCGGCACCGAACGCTGCCGCATCACCCGTCCGGCGAAGCGCGCTGGTCGCGACGACGTCGATCGAACGCGCGCCGCGCTCGCGCGCGATCGCGACGTAATCACCGACCGCCGCCAATGTCCGCTCGCGCGCATCCGGCGCGAGCGTCCCGTCCGCGCCCAAACCCTGGCCGATGCGCGTCCCGCGCGACTCTGCCGCCAGTCGCCGCAAGCCGTCCAGGACGAGCAGCCGGGTCGAATTCGTGCCGATCGCGATCAGCGCGCGCGTCATGCCGGTCGCCGCCGATAGACCAGGCCGAAGCCGAGGTCGGCGATCACCTCGAAGGCGCCCGTCGCGTCGATCGTGGCATGCTGGAGCGCAGTGTGGTACATGAGCACGACCTCGCGCGAAGGGTCGTGCGCGCACAGCCGCGCGAGCATCGCCTCGAGTACAGGCGCCCCGAAGGGATTGTAGAGGTACACCGCCAGGTCGCCGGGCGGGAAACGGTACGCCGCGGCATCGGCGCACACGAACCGAACGTCCGTCGCTTGGCGCCGCGTGTCCGAGAGGTCGCCGAGGTTGTCGCGTGCGATCTCGACCAGCGCCGGCGAGATCTCGACGCCGACTACGCCGCGAAACGGGCGCCGCGCGGCGAGGAACACGACCCGTCCCATCCCGGCGCCGATATCGATGAACGTCGTGTGCTCGGCCGTCAGCGGCGAGGCATCGAGCAGCGCCTCGGCTTGGGCCACCGGCGTCGGCTCGTAGTGGGTTGCGAACTCCAGCGACGGGCCGATTGCCTCGGGGTCGAGTTCGCCCAAGAACACGAGCGCTTCGGTCGTGACGTGCAGCTCAGCATCGAAACGCTGCCCCGCACGCCGGCCCGCCACGCGAATCGGGCTCAGTAGCGCTTGGATGCCGTCGCTTCGCGCGTGCGTTCGATCATCTTGAGCGAGCGTGCGTGATTCGTGTGCCCGACACCGACGTAGAGCGTATCGATGATCGTCAGCTGCGCGATCCGGCTCGAACTCGCATCGCTGCGGAAGGCGGTCTGCTTGGCCGCGGTGACCAGCACGATGTCGGCGACTTTCGTGATCGGCGAGGTCGAGCGGTGCGTGATGGCGATCGTCGTGGCGCCGTTATCCTTGGCGCGATTGAGCGCATCGGTCACGTCGCGGCTGGCGCCGGTGTGCGAGATTCCGAGCGCCACGTCGCCGGAGGAAAGGAGCGCTGACGACATCGCCATCATGTCGCCGTCGGAGAGGGCGACGGCCTGCATCCCCAGCTTGAGAAACTTATGGTAGGCGTCAAGGGCCAACGGCGCGCTGCCGCCCACGCCGTAGATATCGACGCGCCGTGCCGTCGCAAGCGCGGTCACCGCGCGTTGGAGCTCGCCGTCATCGAGCACTTCGATCGTATCGCGCAGTGCCTGCGCGTTGGCTTGAAAGACTTTGCTCTTGACCGTTGGGAGATCGTCTTCGGGCTCAATCGCCGCATAGATCGCCGTCGTCGGCTCGACGAGGTCGCGCGCCAACACGATCTTGAATTCCTGATAGCCCTTGTACCCGATCTTCTGACACAGGCGGACGACGGTCGATTCGCTCGTGTTCGTACGTTCGGCCAACTCCGTGACCGTAAGGTAGATCAGTTCATCCGGGTGCGCGAGGATGAAGTCGGCGACGCGCTGCTCGGCCGCGCGGAGTCCCGAGTACGCGCCCTGCAAACGAACGAACGAACCCGGCACGTTCTCGGGATCGACTCGTGCTTCTTTCACCATGGATTCCGGTTCTTCGCTCGGCTGCTTACGGCCTGGGATCATCCGGCTGGAACGCGCGGGCGCGCTGCCGTTTGCGGATCAGGTGCCGCTCGAAGGGCTGCGGGCGGTCGGAGGGTGCCCAGGCTTCGGTCGATTTCAGGTAGGCCGCGATCTGCGCTTCGAAGGACGGATCGGTCAGCGCCGGCGGTTCGCTGGTGGCGACGACCTCGTCGACCCGCGTCTGTGCCAGCACGGCCATCCGTCCGGCGAGATCGAACGGCAGCGTCACGTCTTTGTGCTCCAGCGCACGCGTGTAGGCAGCCCGGTTCTTGTTGACGTCGCCGATCGGCGCGGCGACGAGCCGGCCGTCCTCGAGGCGCACGATGGCGCCTAAATTGTGAACGTTGATCACGCTCCCGCGCACGCGCTCGCTCACGGCTGCTCGCCGGAACGCTTGAGGTAGATGATCGCTTCTTTGTCGCCGACCAGATGCAGCCGGTCGTGAATCTCAGGCACCGCGCCGCGCGGGTCCGAAAGACGGCGAATCTCGCGGGCTTGAAACGCGCGCTTCACCTTGAGCGCGGCGACGTCCCGTTGCGCTGCGCGCAGATCGTGTGCCAACGCGACGTCACGGCCGATCACGCGTGCATACTGAATTCCGATGAGTGAGACGAGCGCGGTCACGACGGCGATCACGCCGATTCGGCCCATGAGGCGCGCCAGCGGTGCGCTCATCCGGCCGGCGCGCTCATCAGACCGGGGCTCCGATGCGGCGGAACTTCGCGAACCGCCGATCGAGCAGCGTGTCGAGGGGGACCTTGCCGAGGTTCCCAAGTGCCGCGTCGACCGCATCGAGCACGCGGATAACGGTCCCGCCGGCATCGCGATGCGCTCCGCCCAGCGGCTCGGGCACAATCTCGTCGATGATCCCGAATTCCAGCAAATCGTCGGAAGTCAGCCGCAAACGGCCGGCCGCCTCTTCGGCGCGCGCGGCGTCGCCCCATAGGATGGCCGCGGCACCTTCGGGCGAGGCGACTGAGTAGACGGCGTGTTCGAGCATCATCACCCGGTCGGCGATGGCGAGCGCGAGCGCGCCGCCCGAGCCGCCCTCACCGATGATGCAGGCGACGATCGGCACGCGCGCTTCGGCAAAGTGATACAGCGATTGTGCGATCGCCTCGGCCTGCGCGCGCTCCTCGCTGCCGATACCCGGATCGGCGCCGCTCGTGTCGACGAACGTGACCAGCGGCAACCCGAGGTGTGCGGCAAGGTCGACCAGACGGATGACCTTGCGGTATCCCTCCGGCGAAGGCATCCCGAAGTTGCGGAACACTTTTTCTTTGGTGTCGCGTCCTTTGTCTTGGGCGATCGCCATGATCCGCCGCCCGCGCAGTTTGGCAAAACCGCCGACGATCGCGTGGTCGTCGCGAAAATGCCGGTCGCCGTGCAGTTCGTCGAAACGATCGAGCGCGGCCAGATAGTCGGAACCGAGCGGACGTTTCGGATGGCGCGCCATGTTGACGCGCTGCCAAGCCGACATTCGGCCGAAGACCTCACGCTGGATCTCGGCATACTTGGCTTCGAGCTCGCGAATCACGGCGCTCATATCGACCGGCTGCTGTGCCGCCTGCGATTTTAGGGCGGCGATGCGCTGCTCGAGCTCGAGCAGACCCTTCTCGCGCTCGACGATGACGTTCATACGGTCGACCGTAGCGGCGGCGGCGGGAGCGTCGAGGGTATCGCGGCCTGTCCGTTCGACGAGGTCTTCCCGCCCGTGCCGTAGTCGAGCAGCCGCACGAGCACGTCTTTGACGTCCTTGCGCGCGACGACCATGTCGAGCGCGCCCTTTTCGAGCAGAAATTCGGCGGTCTGGAAATTCTCCGGCAGCTTCTGGCGGATCGTCTGCTCGATCACCCGGCGTCCCGCGAAGCCGATCGCCGCGTGCGCTTCCGCAACGATGACGTCGGCTTGGAACCCGAACGACGCCGACACGCCGCCGGTCGTCGGATCGGTGAGCACGCTGATGAAATACCCGCCGTCGTCGCGGAAGCGCGCCAGGGCGAGCGTCGTCTTCGCCATCTGCATGAGCGCGAGCATCCCCTCTTCCATCCGCGCGCCGCCGCTGGCGGTGAAGACGATGCACGGCACATGCCGCTCGCGCGCCCGTTCGAAGAGCTGGGTGATCCGCTCGCCGACGACGGTCCCCATCGTGCCGCCGCGGAAATTGAAGTCCATCACCGCGAGCGCGACCGGGAACCCGCCGATCGAGCCGAAGCCGCACACGACCCCTTCGGTCAGCTTCGATTTCTCACGGTCCCGCTCGAGCTTCTGCGGATATGGCGTCTTGTCGGTCCAGCCGAGCGGATCGCCCGGAACCAAGTCGCCGCCGATTTCGGTGAAATCGGAATCGACGAGCATGGAGATCCGGTCGAAGGCGTGCATCCGGAAAGGGTGCTCGCAGCGCGGGCAGACCCACAGATTGGTCGCCAGGTCGGGGCGATAGATCATCTCACCGCACTTCGGACACTTGGTCCATTGCGCAGCGTCCTCACCGGACGTCGGGTCCGCGCGCCGCAAGCTAAGCCACTCCGGCATCGGCATCGTTACACGCGCCGCTTTCCGGACAGCCGTCCGCAGTAGATGCGGCCGAGTTGGCGCAAATAATTGAAGATCTCGCTCTGATTGAGCTTGGACTCGCCGGCGACGCGGTCGGTGAAGACGTACGGAACCTCGAGCGCGTTGCCGTAGTGCGCCTTCGCGATCACTTCCAGACCGATTTTGAAACCGATCGGATCGAGCTCGACGCCGTCGAGTGCCGCGCGCTTGACCAAGAAGTACCCCGAAGTGATGTCCTTGACGCGCGTCAGCGGCTGCGCGAGGGCGATAGCGACGCGCGAGGTGATGATCCGCCGCTTCGGCCAGTTGGCGATGCCGCCGCCGGGCACGTAGCGCGAGCCGATCGCCAAATCGTAGCCGCCGTTCGCGAGCGCGTCGACCATACGCGGGAGTATGTTCGCGTCGTGCGAGAAATCCGCATCCATCGCTCCCAGAGCGACCGAGTCGGGCCGGGCGAAGGCCCAGCCGTCGATCACGCCCGACGCGAGACCCATCTTGGCGGGCCGGTGGAGGCACCGTACCGGCAGCCCTTGGGCCTCGAGGCGATCGACGATGGCGCCGGTCCCATCGGGGGAGTTATCGTCGACCACGATGATCTCACCGTCGAGCCCGTTCTCGCGGAAGATCCCGTCGAGCGTCGTGATCAGCTTCTCGATCCCGGCCGCTTCCTTATACGTGGGCACGACGATCGAGAATTTCATCGTCGTTTTGGCCGCCACCGGCGTCTCGGTCGTCGTCACCGCAACTTCCGCATGGTGGGAAAGGCGGGCGCATCGAACGGCGCGAGGTCGTTGTACTGGTCGGGCTCCTGCCGCATCAAATGAACGCCGCCGTCATCGACCGACTCGACCTCGGTGGTCGGAACGGCAACTTCTTCTTGGCGGGCATCCCAGTGCACGACGAGAATTTCGGCGATCCGCGCGTCACCCTCGGCATACACGGCACGCACGGCACCGATGCGCGTTTCGCCCGCGAAGACAGGAGTACCGGGATCGAGCGATTCGAGCGTGCGTGCCATGGTCGAACCCAACTTGTACGCCTCGCGGGCGCGACGTTCCCGTACTGCATTCGCCATCACAGTTGGCGGCTCTCGCTTTGTTCGAGCACGGCGAGCGCCCGCAAGAGCGCTGCTTTGGCGTCGCTGTGGCCGCGAAAGTGCCGTTCCAGGGTTTCATTCAGCACCGCGTTCATACTCTTGCGTTCGCTGTCGGCCCGTCGTTTCAGTTCGTCGTACACGTCGTCGGCCAGGCGCGCGGGAAAAGCACGCATGGTCGGGTGATGATATCATAATGATATCATAAGGTCAAACAGCGACACGGCCGTCACGGCTCGTACCCCGGCGCGGGTCGCCGCGCGGCACGGCGTCGAACGCCGCGCCTATGACCACCACCCCCGTCACCCCCGGGACGACCCGCGTCGGCATCGTCGGCGTCGGCCGCATGGGCGCCAATATCGCCCGCCGGCTGCACGACCGCGGTTACGCCGTCGCCGCCGTCGCGGACAGCGACCGCGCTCGCGCGGCCGATCTGGCCGCCGAACTGCGGACGCAGGCGCCGGCGACGCTGGCCGGGGTCACGGCCGCTTCCGACGTCGTGCTGACCGTCGTCACCGACGACGCCGCTATGCGCGTGATCTTCGCGCGCGCGGGCGATTCGCTGCTCACCGGAGCGCACGGCCGCGTCTTCGTCAACTGCGCAACCATCACGCCCGACGTCCACGTCGAAGTCGATGCGCTCGCGCGCACGGCGGGCGCGCGCGCGATCGAGGCCTGCATGGCCAGTTCGATCCCGCAGGCGCGCGACGGCACGCTGTACCTGATCTGCGGAGGCGACGAAGAGGCGTTTGCCCGCGTTCGTCCGCTGCTGCAAGCGATGAGCAGCTCGCTGCGCTTCGTCGGCGGGCCGGGCCGCGCGGCGCAGGTCAAAGCGCTGGTCAACATGCTGATGAACATCAACACCGCCGGCCTCGCCGAAGCGCTCGGCCTGGGCGCCGCCCTCGGCCTCGACCTCGAAGTGCTGGCCGACGTCTTCGCCCACACGGGCGCGAACTCGCGGGTCCTTCAGACCGACGGCGCCGACATGCTCGCGCGCGAACACGAGGCCTATTTCTCGGCCGCGCACGCGGCCAAGGATTCCGGCATCGCCGTCGCCCTGGCGCGATCGGTCGGGCTCGACCTGCCGCTCGCGGAAGCAACGAAAAAGCAGTACGATCGCCTGGTGGCACTTGGACATGGTGAAGCCGACAAGTCGGCGATCGCGGAATTGACCTTCCCGGACCGCGCGGTGTACGCGTGATCGGCGAAGTCCGCCGGGTCGCGCTCGAAACGGGCGCGACCACGACGGTCGAGTGCTGGGGTGAGGCCGGACCTGCCGTCCTCTGCGTGCACGGCATCGGTTCGTCGCGTCGCGATTTCGCGCGGCTGGGGGAAGCGCTGGCATCGACGCACCGCGTCTTCGCCTACGACCAGCGCGGCCATGGCGAGAGCACCGGCGGCGACGGCAGGATGGCGCTCGAGCTGCTGGCTGCCGACCTGCGCGCGGTCGCCGACAGCATCGGCACGGTCACGGTGGTCGTCGGGCACTCGTGGGGCGGCGCGGTCGCGCTCATCGGCGGTCCCAAGGTCGCCCGCGCGCTGGTGCTGATCGATCCGATGCTGCGCGTCCCACCGGACTCCTTCGAACGCGACTATGTCGAAAGTCTCGCACTGCTGCTGTTCAATGAAGGCGCCGCGCGGGAACGCGACGTGCGCGCGGCATTTGCCGAGGCACATGCGCTCGACCGCGAGGGCAAAGTGCATGCGATGCAGTCGCTTTCGCTGGCGACGATCCGCCGGTTGGGAAGCGACAACGGCGTCGACTCGGGCGGCTGGGATCTGCGCGAGCGCCTGGAGCGGCTCAAGATTCCGACCACGATCCTGTTAGCCGGCGAGGACTCGGTTGTCGCACCTGAGGATGTCGTCGCGCTGGCCCCGCCGGTGCGGCTCGAGCACGTCGCCGAACATGGACACGCGCTGCACCGCAGCGCGTTCGAACGCTTCGTCAGCGCGGTCGCTGCCGCGTCCTAACGGCGCACACCCGCGCGCCGACGCTCGATCTAGCCCTTAGTGGCCGCGATCGTTCTGCGGTTGGCCGTCGCGCCAGGGAGCGTTGCGCGCCCCGTTACCGCGCCCGTTTTGGTTGTTGTCGACATTCGAGCGGCCGTTGCTGCCGCGATCGAAGCCGCCGTAGTTACCGCTGGAGTTGCCGCCGGAGTTCCCGCGGTCGTAGCCGCCGCTGTTTCCGCCGTTCGCGTACGCATAGCCGCCGCCGTTGCCGTTCCGGTAGAACGTCCGGCCGTCCGGCATAACCACGCGCCCGTCGCCGTATACGCGCCCGCCGTTGCTGGTGTAGCCGATGGAATCATCCGCGCGGCCCTGGTTGGCGTTGCTCAGCAAGATGATTCCGCCGATGATGGCCGCCCCGGTCAGCACGGTCGAGGCGGTGTCGGCCGAAGCGGGACGCGGAATCGCCGCGCCCGCGGCGACGGTGGCCGCCGCGCCGGCAGCGAGACCGAATTTGCGAAGTGATTCAAACATGATATGAGTCCTTGGTGCGCCGCTTGAGGAAAGGACATCCGGCGCCTGGACCAAGGCTACTGCGCGAGTCTGAGGCCGGCGGCACAGACAACGGTCTGCCGAATATTCTCATCGCCCGCCAATTGAGGTTTTCTCACCATTCACCAATCGTGCTCAGAAGGTGACGACCAGCTTCCCCGTGATCGCGCGGTTCCAGAGCAATTCGACGGCTTCGCCGATCTTCGCGACCGGCAGCACGGTGTCGATGTGCACGTCGAGCTTTCCGGCGTCGAGCAGGGCCGCAAGCCGCGCCAGCCCGGCGCCGGCCGGTTGCCTCTGCAATTCGTAAAAGAGATAGAAACCGTACACCTTCGCGCCGCCGCGCACGTAGAAGGGCGCGACTTCGATCGTACTGTTGCGGTCGGCTGAGGTTCCGTAGGTGACCAGCAGCCCGTCTGCAGCGAGCAGACGCAGCGCGTTCGCGAAGACGTTGCCGCCGACCGACTCGAGGATGACGTCGAACGTCTTGGCATCGCCCATGAGGTCGGCCCCGTCGCCGACGCGTACCGCGTCGGCATGCGCGGCCGCAAGGGCGCGCTTCTCTTCCCGATGCACGAGTGCCGTGACGTGCGCGCCGGACAGCCGCGCGAGCTGCATGGCGAACATTCCGACGCCGCCGGATGCGCCCGTGATCAGCACGCGCCGCTCGATCAGCAAGCCACGCTTCTCGAGCGCATACAGCGCCGTGAGGCCGGCGACCGGCAAGGTCGCGGCGCGTTCGAACGTCACGCTCGCGGGCAGCGCCGCAAGCCGCGCGGAGGGAACGGTCACCAATTCCGCCCACGCGCCTTCGTCGCGCATGCCCACGACGCGCGCCCCCTGCGGCGGCCCGCTGCCATCGCCCGCGGCACGTTCGACCGTGCCCGCAAAGTCCCAGCCGGGACGCCAACCGTCGGCAGCAGCTCGCGCTCGGCGCACTTCGCCCAGGTTGAGACTTATCGCGGCGACGCGCACGAGCGTTTCGGACGCCGACGGAACCGGCTCGTCAACGCTGGAGAGCATGAGGCCGCCGGGGGCGGCGCGGTCGACCGTAACGGCACGCATACAACGTTGAACCGGCGCCCGCTGCGGTTGGATGCTCTCCCGGCTAGATGTCGCCGCGCTCGTACGCCAGCGCACTCAACAGGACGAGGGCCGCCGTTTCGGTACGGAGGATGCGCCGGCCGAGCGAGATCACGGTCGCACCGGCCGCCGTCGCCCGCGCGATCTCGTCGGCTGCGAACCCGCCCTCCGGTCCGATCGCGAGCAGCACCCGTTCGGCATCGTGCACACTCCCGGCCAGCACGTCGCGCAGCGCCGCCGGCGGAGCGAGTTCCCAGGGGACGTAGACGCGATCGTAGTCCGGGAAGGTCGTAAGCAGCGCATCCCAGGTCACGATCGGGCCGATCTCCGGCACGGCGCTGCGGCCCGACTGCTGCGCGGCGGAGCGTGCGATGCGCTGCCAGCGTTCGCGTTTCGCATCGCCGGTCTCGGTCGCGATCACGCGGAGGCTTCGCACCGGAACGATCGCGTGCACGCCGAGCTCCGTCGCCTTCTCGATGACGAAGTCCATCTTCTGACCCTTCGGCAGCGCTTGCGCGAGCGTGACCCGCAGCCGGCTCTCCGCCGTCGGGCGATCGATCGATGCCTCGAGCAACGCCGCGACCGCACGTTCGCCGATGTCGAGCAGCGCCGTGTACGCCGCGCCGCCCGAATCGACGACCTCGACTCGGTCGCCGCTGCGCTTTCGCAGCACGCTGCGGAGCTTGTGGGCATCGTCGGCGGCGAAGGCGACGCGATCGCCCAGCGCGTGGACGCCGGCGACGAAAAAACGGTCCCGCATCGCGGCAGGGCCTTCTCCACCGGGACGCGGATTGCCCGGAGATGGACGACGCCTTCTGGCTCCGCTACCTGCAGGCGCACGCGGATCCGCGCACGCGCAGGCTGCACGCTGCCGGCACCCTCGTGGCGACCAGCGTCGCGGCGGTCGCCCTTCTCAAACGCGATCCGCGCTTGTTCGGGCTGGCGCTGGTGTGCGGTTACGGTCCGGCCTGGTACGCGCACGCGCGCATCGAGCACAACAAGCCCGAAACGTTCAGCGCACCGTTCCGTTCGCTGGCCGGCGACTACCGGATGTGCTGGGGGCTGCTCACCGGGACGCTCGAGCCTGAGCTCGAGCGGGCTCAATCGGCGCGGAACGCCTCTTTGACGCGGTCGAAGAACGACTTCTCTTCGATCTGATTGCCGCCGATGCGGCCGTACTCTTCGAGCAGTTCGCGCTCGCGCTTCGAGATTTTGGTCGGCACGACGACGTGAACGGTGACGATCTGATCGCCGCGCGAACCGCCGCGGATGCCCGGCATGCCGCGCCCGCGCAGACGGTACATCGAGCCGCTCTGCGTGCCCGGATTGATCTGCAGCGGCACCTCGCCGTCGAGCGTGGTGACGCCGATCTCCCCGCCCAGCGCCGCTTGCGGGAACGCGATCGGCACATCGATCAGGATGTCGAGCGCATCCCGTTTGAAGACCGCATGGCGTGCGATGCTCAGGTACACGTAGAGATCGCCGTCCTGCCCGCCGCGCTCGCCCGCACCTCCGTTGCCGGTGATGCGAATGCGCGAGCCGTCGTCGACGCCGGCCGGAATCGTGACCTGCAGCTTCTTCTCTTGTTCGACGCGCCCGCGGCCGCGGCACGTCGCACACGGCGTCTGGACGAGCTGTCCTTCACCGGCGCACTTCGTGCAGCTGGTCTGGGTGACGAACTGTCCGAGCGGTGTCTGGCGGACCTGGCGCTGGATACCGGTGCCGCTGCAGCGATCGCAAGGGACGATCAACGTGCCGGGTTCGGCGCCGTTCCCCTTGCAGGTCGGACAGGTCGCGAGGTGGCGGAAGCTGATCTCACGGCTCGTTCCGGTGTACGCTTCCTCGAGCGTGATGTCGATGTCGTAGCGGAGGTCGCTGCCGCGCGTGGGCGCGTTGCGGCGCTGCTGCGCCGTACCGCGCGCGCCGCCGAAGAACATGTCGAAGATGTCGCCGAAACCGTCGGCGCCGAAGGGGCCGAAGCCGGCGTCGCCCGCGCCGTTGACCCCGGCGTGTCCGAAGCGATCGTAGTTGGCGCGCTTTTGGGCGTCCGAGAGCACCTCGTACGCTTCGTTGATTTCCTTGAAGACGTGCTCCGCGGTGCCCTTATCCTCCGCGACGTCAGGATGGTAACGGCGCGCGAGCTGCCGGTAGGCGCGTTTGATCGTCGTCTCGTCCGCGTTGCGCGCGACTCCGAGCACCTCGTAGTAGTCGGTCGGCACGTCAGCGTATTTCGACGTCGTTCAGGTGATCGCCCAGCGAGCGCGCCGTCTCGGATGCCAGCGCGATCAGGCGGCCGTACGGCATACGTCGCGGCCCCAGGATCGCAAGCACGCCGACACCGCGATCCCCGAACCGGTAGGGCATCGTCACGACGCTGCACTCCGAGAGGGCTTCCGGTCCCAGTTCGTGTCCGATGCGTACGTGCGGCTGCGAGGGGCCCGGACGTTGGGCATCGGGCGCCAGTTCGTCGGCGATGAGATCGTAGAGCGTCCGCTGCTCCTCGACGATCCGCAGGATCGCGCGCAATTTGCGCAGGTCGTGGAACTCCGGCTGATCGAGGAGATTCTGCGCGCCGGACGCAGCTAGGTCGGGTTCTTCGGTCTGACGCGACTGCGCGAAGATCGCGCGCACGGCGTCGCGCATTTCGCGCGTCGCACCGATCTCGTCGCAAGTGCCCTCGAGCTCGGCCGGGCTGACGTCCTCCATGATCCGGCCGCCGAGCCGCGAGTTGAGGGCGTTGGAAAGGCGCGTCAGGGTGTCGGCGTCGACGTCGGACTGCCATTCGAACACGCGCTGAGCGGCAACACCGGCTGACGTGACCACCACGGCCAAACTGGTCCGCGCGGACAGCCACAGCAGCTGGACGTGCTTGAAGGCATGAGTATCGCGTGAGGGCGCGATCGCGATGGCGAGGTTTCCCGACAAGCCGGACAGCAAGCGGGTCGTCTGCTCGATCACGTCGGTCAGCTCGCGTGACGCGTCGCGGAATTGCCCGCGGATGCGCCGCGAATCGTCCTTGGTGAGCGATTCGGGGGTCATCAGCCGGTCGACGTACGTGCGGTAGCCCGCATCGGAAGGCACGCGGCCGGCCGAGGTATGCGGCTGCACCAAGTAGCCGCCCGCCTCGAGCTCCGCCATCTCGTTGCGGATGGTCGCCGAGCTCACGCCGAGGTTGTACTTTTGGGCGAGCGTCCCCGAGCCTACCGGTTCGGCAGTGTTGATGTACTCATACACCACCGTCGCGAGAATGAAGGCCTTTCGCTTGTCGAGCTCTGGTTTGTCGATCACGGTCCCGCTTTAGCAGTCAGCACAGTGGAGTGCCAAACTTTCAACCAGACTACCACCCACGTCCCCTGGGGTCAAGCGCACCGCGGTCCAACCGGAGGCGGCTGACCCGCCGAACGAAAACCTCGGGATATGCAGAGCTCGACTCACGACGCCATCGAAGCCCTCATGGCGGAGACCCGGAGGTTCCCCCCGCCTCCGGAGTTCGCTGCTGGGGCCAACGCCCAGCCCGGCATCTACGAGCAGGCCGAGCGCGACTATCTGGCCTGGTGGAAATCGTGGGCCGACAAGCTCGAGTGGATGACGCCGCCGCAGCAGATCCTCGAGTGGAACGAGCCGTTCGCGCGCTGGTTCGGCGACGGCGAACTCAACGCATCGGTCAATGCGCTCGACCGGCACGTGCGGGCCGGCAAAGCCGCCAAGATCGCGTTCTATTACGAGGGCGAGCCCGGCGACCGCTGGACCGTCACCTACGGACAGCTGCTCGATGAGGTCTGCCGCTTCGCGAACGGGCTGCGCAAGCTGGGCGTGAAAAAAGGCGATCGCGTCGCCGTCTACATGCCGATGATCGTCGAGCTTCCGATTGCGATGCTGGCGTGCGCGCGCATCGGCGCCGCGCATTCGGTGATCTTCGGCGGGTTCTCCCCCGATTCGATCGTCGACCGCGTGAACGACTCGACCTGCGTCGCGCTGATCACCGCCGATCAGGGCTGGCGCCGCGGGCAGAAGGTTCCGCTGAAGGCCAACTGCGATGCGGCGATCGCCAAGGGGATGCCCTCCCTCAAGCATGTGATCGTCGCCAAACGCGTCGGCGACCCGGTGACGATGGCCGCGGGTCGCGACGTCTGGTGGGACGACGTCGTCCGCGACCAGTCGACGATCTGCGAGCCCGAGCGCATGAACGCCGAAGATCTGCTGTATCTGCTCTACACCTCGGGAACGACGGCGAAGCCCAAGGGGATCAAGCACACGACGGGCGGGTATCTCACCGGCGTCACCGCGACGCACAAGCTCGTGTTCGATCTCAAAGAGGACAACGACGTCTACTGGTGCGCCGCCGACATCGGCTGGGTGACCGGACACTCGTACATCGTGTACGGGCCGCTCTGCAACGGCGCGACCAGCGTGATCTACGAAGGCACGCCCGATTTCCCGGACAAGGATCGGCTCTGGGAGATCATCGAGCGCTACGGGGTCACGATTCTCTACACCGCGCCGACCGCGATCCGCACCTTCATGAAATGGGGCACCGAGTTCGTCAAGCGGCACGACCTGTCGTCGCTGCGGCTGCTCGGGAGCGTCGGAGAGCCGATCAATCCCGAGGCCTGGATGTGGTACTACGAGCAGATCGGCGGCGGCCGCTGTCCGGTCGTCGATACGTGGTGGCAAACGGAAACGGGCGCGATCATGATCACGCCGCTGCCCGGCATCACGACGCTCAAGCCCGGGTCGGCGACGAAACCGTTCCCCGGCATCCTCGCCGACGTGGTCAACGAGAACGGTGAGTCCGTGCCGCTCGGCGGCGGCGGGTACATCGTCCTCAAACGCCCCTGGCCCTCGATGCTGCGCGGCATTTACGGCGACGACGAGCGCTACCGCCAAACCTACTGGTCGAAGTTCCCGCACATGTACCTGGCCGGCGACGGCTGCAAGCGCGACGAGGACGGCGACTATTGGTTTTTGGGCCGCATCGACGACGTGATGAACGTCAGCGGCCATCGCATTTCAACGACCGAGGTCGAGTCGGCACTGGTCGACTTCCCCGCCGTTGCCGAAGCGGCGGTCGTGGGCCGGCTCGACGACGTGACCGGGCAGGCGATCTGCGCCTTCGTCAGCATCAAGAATGATGCAGTCGGCTCGCAAGAACTCGCCAATCAGTTGCGCGACCACGTCGCCGAGAAACTCGGGAAGTTCTGCCGCCCGAAGTATCTGACGTTCACGCAAGAGCTGCCGAAGACGCGCTCCGGCAAGATCATGCGACGTCTGCTGCGCGACATCGCCGAAGGCCGCATGCTCGGCGACACGACGACCCTGGCAGACTCATCGATCGTCGCCGAACTGCAGGCGCGCGCGAAAAATGAGGGTTCGAAGGAGGACTAGCGTTCCTAGTTCGGACGCGGTTGCGGCGTTATCGTCATCGGGGCCGAGTTGGCGGGCCCGTTCATCTGCGTGCCCCCCGCGCCGCGGCCGGGCGGGTTGATCACCGCGTTGCTATCGTTGGGCGTCAGGCCCAAGCTCGTACCATTGCTGGCTACGAAGGTCTGCGCGAGCCGCAGATGCTGTTGCACGATCGGCAGCGTCTTCACGGCGTAGGCACGCAGCGACGCGTTTTTCCCGTTCGCAGCTTCCCAGCTGAACGCGCTCATTGCATTCTGATGGTCCGGGAGTTGGCCCAACATGTAGCGCGCGTCGAAGTCGCTGCCGGCGTTGGTCAGGGCGTCGAACTCGGCCCGGTCGGCCGCCGTGACGGCCTGGACCGGCGCCGGCATCAGGCCGGTGCTGCGCGTGGCGGCCTGCAGTTGCACCTGGGCCGTCGAGTGATCGTCGATCATCCGTTGCGCGAACGCGCGCACCCGCGCATTCCGCGTCCGCTGCAGCGCGAGCCGCGCCTCCGCGATCTCGGCCGCGTTCGCCATGCCGGCGATGCGTGCGAAGTCTTCGTCGCTCGTCGGCGGGGCGGCGGTCGCTGCGGCCAGCGGCCGCTGTGCCAGCGGCGGGTCGAAGGTCTGCGCCTGCGCTCCGAGCGTCGCGGCACCGAGCACCGCGGCGAAAAGGACCAGCGCGCCGGCACGCGCGCGTACGGTTCGCTTCATCATTGCGCTGGATGTATGTCCCCACGCCGAGCTGCCCAAACGCGCCGCGGTCCGCATCGATCAGTCGCCGAGCCCGACGTTGGCCCGTGTCGGAGCGACGGCTCCGCTCTCGATGTCGCGCACCGGAATCGCTGGGTAGCCGACCGACGCGCCGGCGCTGGCAACCCACGCCTCGACGATCAGGTCACGCATCTCCGACGCTCCGGCGGCGAGCCGGTCCAGCACCAGGCTGGTTGCCTCCGGGCTATGCGCGTCGATGCCCCCTGCCGCTTCGATGCGGTACACCGCCGGCACGAAGCGCTCGGTTGTCGCGAGATACCGCCCGGCTTGCTCGAGAATCGGATCGGACGAGAGCGACGGTGCCGCCATCCGGTGCGCGACGAGATCTTCGCTGGCGACCGCGCGCACGAGCGCGGTTTCGAAGCGCGCGTGCACGGTATGCGAGTTCGAAAACCCGCTGGGATTCGGATAATTCGTGTGCGCGCCGTTCCAGCCGTTGTAGTGCACGGTAACGTGCAGCGGCTGCGAGGCGTCGCCGACGAAATGTCCCCAGTAGCCGACATCGCGCAGCGTGACCGCTTCGCGAATCGTGCGGTCGTAATGGAAGAACTCGCGGTCGGCGGCGGTCGGTCCTTTCGTTTCGCCGATGACGTCGGCGCGCCAATACGCGAGGTCGCGCACGACGTGCTCCCAGCCGTCGGCGATCGAATATGGCAGGTAGCCCTGGCCGAACTCGTCGGACGGCGGCGACGCGCTGGCCAGCGCGCGCCCGTAGGCACGGCGGTCCGCCGGCAGCGCGCTCAGCGGAGCGACGCCGGAGATCGTGCCGTCGTCGAGGACATCGACGTAGTGGCCCGGGTCGTCGTCATCGTCGAGCGGTTTGCCGGCACCTTTGATGCGATCGGGCTCCGGTCCCAGGAGCGCGATCTCGTCGTGCGCCGCGGCGCTGCGCAGAAAGGCGGGTACGCTGGCCGGCAGCGCGTGCACGGCGGCACCGTTGATGATCCGGTGACCTTGCGCACCCCATGCTGCGGCCGGCGCCGGCGTGCATAGAAACGCGGCCAGGGCCAGCGCGGAAAGCGAATGACGGCGCATGCAGCGCGCTTCGCGCGCGACCGGCCGGCCTCCGCCTACGCGACCTCGTCGCGAAAGAGCACGGCGAGTTCGGCGAGGTCGTCGATGCGCTTCGCCGGCGGCAATGCGGCGAGAATCGTAGCACCATACCCCATTGAAGCCGCGCGGCCGTCGAGCAGTGCGACCACGCCGCGGTCGCTGGTCGAACGGATAAGCCGCCCGAACCCCTGCTTGAGCCGCACGATCGCGCTCGGGATCATGTAGTGCTCGAAACCCGAGTGTCCGCGCGCTTCGAGCGCCGCCAGCCGTGCCGCGACCAGCGGTTCGCCGGGTGAGGGGAACGGCAGCCGGTCGATGATCACGCACGAGAGAGCGTCGCCGACGACGTCGATCCCCTCCCAAAACGTTCCGGTCGCGAACAGCACGGCATTGCGGGTCGAGCGAAACCAATCGAGCAGCGCGGTGCGCGGCAGTTCGCCCTGGACGCGCAGCGGAAAATTCAGGCGCGCCGACAACAGCGCGTGGACTTCACGGAGCCGCGCGTAGGAGGTGAACAGGACGAAGGCCCGCCCGCTGGTCCGATCGAGAATTTCCTCGATCAGCGGTGCGGCGCGGCCCGCGAAGTCGGTGCTCTTGGGGTTCAGCGACGGCGGTGCGACATACAGCCGCGCCTGGCGGCCGTAATCGAAGGGCGACGGCGCGACCAGTTCCTGGGCCTCGTCGATGCCGAGCGACGCGCGCAGAAAGGCGAACGAACCGCCGGTCGAGATCGTCGCGCTGGTGAGAACGACGCTGCGCGAGCGCGCGAATAGCGATGCGCGCAGGTAGTCGGCGACTTGAAAGGGGGCGGCGTTGATTTCGTAGCGCGCATCGCCCTCGCCCCGTTCGACCCAGGCGACCGCGTCGATCTCGTCGGCCGGGAGCGTGCCGGCCTGCGCCTGCAGCGCGGCACCCTCGATGCGGTCGACGGTGGCGATGTGCGCGCCGATCGCCCGCAACGCGAGATCGCGCCGGCGCTCGGCTTCGGCCTCATTGTCGACCGGCCTGCGCTGGCCGTCCTTCCAGTGCGCGTGGACCCAGTTCTCGAGCCGGTACAACGACTCGCGCAGCAGCGGGAAGATCTCGTGCACGTCGTCGTTGGCCGCGATCGGGTAGCGGTCGCCGGGGACGCGCGCGAGGGTCTGCTGCAGCCGGCGCATCCCTTCATCGAGCTCCGCGTCGTGACCGGCGGGGATGGCGTAGCTGCGGTGGAGCTTGCGCATCATGCGGTTCACGCTCGACGGCGAGAGCGTCGCGGTCAAGGCGGCGGTGGCGTACTTCTCCGCCTGATGAGCCTCGTCGAGGACGACGAAATCGTACGCCGGCAGCAGCGCCCCGCCGCTGACCAGGTCGAGAAAGAAGAGCGCGTGGTTGACGACGACGATGTCGGCGTAGCGCGCCGCGTCGCGGCGCACGAAGAAATGGCAATCGGCGAAACGGTGACAATACTCGCCGATGCAGTCGTCGACGTCGGCGTCCAGGGTTTCCCAATCGTCCGAACGCGGCGTGAATGGCAGTTCCGCGCGATCGCCCGTTTGCGTCTGTTCCGCCCAGGCCCACAGCTTTTCGAGCGCCGCGGTCGGGGCGATCAGCCGGGCTCCGCTCTCCTTCTCGAACTTTGCCCGGCACAGATAGTGATTGCGGCCCTTGAGCAGCACGACGCGCGCCGGGATGTCGAGGGCGGCGGTGACGAGCGGGATATCCTTGCGGACCAGCTGCTCCTGCAGCGCGATCGTACCCGTCGAAATCACGACGCGCGCGCCGGCGCGCAGCGCCGGGACGAGGTACGCGAGCGACTTCCCGACCCCGGTGCCGGCCTCCACGATCGTGTGCACGTTCTCGAGAAAACCGCGTTCGATCAGTTTGGCCATGCGCAGCTGGCCCTCACGCGGCTCGAATCCGGCGAGCGCCCGCGCAATCGGACCGTCCGCTGCAAATGCCTCGTCGACGACCTTCACTCCGGCTCCTTGGGCTGTTCGATCGTCGCGGCGGGATCCTGTGCGGGGTCGAACGCGTACGCATACGCTGCCTCACGGCGGCGCGACGGGACCATGAACAGCAGCAGGCCGGCGATGAATCCGGTCAGCAGGCCGCCGACGTGCGCGGCTGCGGAGATGCCCGGAACGGTGTACGTGAAGACGAGATTGATCAGGATGATCGGCAGCACTTGGCCGATCAAGCCGCGGCCGCGTTTGCCCAAGCGCAAGCCCACCGCGACCAGCGCGCCGAAGAGGCCGAAGATCGCGCCGCTCGCCCCCAGCGTCGGGACGGCATAGTTGAACGCCAGCACGGCGAGCCCCGATCCGATGATCGAGACGAGGTAGAGCAGCGAGAAACGCACTTTCCCGTACAGCTGCTCGACGATGTTGCCGACCTGATAGAGGGCAATCATGTTGAAGCCGATGTGCAGGATGCTGCCGTGCAGAAACGCCGCGGTGAAGATGCGCCACCAGTCGCCGTGGAGCGTTACCGCCGGACCGTAGAGGTAGCCGTGGTCGACGTCCGGGCCGCCGGTCGCGACCTCCCACACGTACGCGATCACGTTGATCACGACCAGAACGTTGGTGAGCGTCACGCGCTCAGCGCCGAATCCGCCTCCGCCGCGACCGCCACCAGCCGCGCCAGTTCGATCGGGATGGCGGCACGGCCGGTCGGACCTTCAACGATCACGTCGCTTCCGTGCGCGGTGCGCTCGACAACCTCGACCATCGCACCCGGCCGCAATCCGGCCGCGTCGAGCAAGCGCAGCATCACGGGCACGTCTTCAACGACTTCGACGATGCGCAGCGTGCTGCCGGGCATCGCTTCGGCGAGACGAAGCGTGCAGCGCGGCGGCGCAACGCGGTCCAGGGACGGGATCGGATGGCCGTGCGGACACACCGACGGATCGCCGAGAATCGCGACCAGCCGCTCTTCGACCCGGTCGGAGATCGCATGTTCGAGGCGGCACGCCTCCTGGTGTACCTCGTCCCAGGGCATGCCCAAGACGTCGTGCAGAAAGACTTCGGCCAAGCGGTTGCGCCGCAGCACGCGAATCGCGATCGCCAGCCCATCTTCGGTCAGCGTCGGATGGCTGCGCGCCGTGTACGTAAGGTAGCCGTCCGACGCGAGTTTCTTGAGCATCCCCGACACCGACGCCGGCGCCACGCCGAGATCGGCCGCCAGGCCGGACGTGGTGACGCCCGGGCCTTCGCGCTCTAAGCGATAGACCGCCTCGAGATACTCCTCGGTCGATTCGGCAAAATGGGTGTGCCCGGGCATCCTGCTACTGACTTCGACCCGCGGGCACGGAGTTCCGGGACGCGAACGTACGGTGCAGTTCCGCCTTCCGTTCGGTCGGCGCGAACGACGCGTCGATCGCGTTGCGCGCGAAGCGGATCGCGGTGACCTCGCCCACCTGCTGCGCGACGAGCCGGAACTCGTCGCGCAAGGTCGTGCCGAAGAGCGCCGGATCGTCGGCATCGATCGTCACCACGCAGCCCGCCGCATCGAGCGCGGCCAGCGGGTGATCCGTGTGCTCCGGAGCAGCACCGGTGAGCCGGTTCGAGGTGGGACAGATCTCGAGCGGGATCCGCTTCTGCGCCAAGAGTTCGACGACTGCCGGATCCTCGATCGCGCGGACCCCGTGACCGATCCGTTCGGCGCCGAGAGTTTCGACCGCGACCCGAACGCTTTCGGCCCCGGCGGCTTCGCCGGCATGCGCAACGGTGTGCAGCCCGCCCTCGCGTGCAATCGCAAAGGCCCGCTCGTAGAGTTCCGGCGGGTAGTTCGCTTCATCGCCGCCTAGTCCGACCCCGACGACACCGAGCTCGCGCAACCCGATGGCCTCGCGTGCGCTTTGCTCCGCGCGTTCGACGCCGAAGTTGCGGGTGAGATCGGCGATGAGCGCGACCTCGATCCCGAGCGGCCGGCCGGCCTCGTCGAGGGCGCTGCGGATCGCTTCGACGGTGGCGCGCACGTCGAGCTCGCGGTGGAAAAACGTCCAGACGGACGGCGAGATGAAGACCTCGGCGTACATGACGTGCTGTTCGGCCGCATCGCGAACGTAGTCGTGAGCGATGCGGGCAAAGTCTTCGGGCGCGCGCAGCGTTTCGGTGACTTTGGCGAAAAGGAGCAGGAACTCGCGAAACGTCGCAAAGGCGTAGGTACGCCCGGGCACGGCCCGCTCGCCCAATTCGACGCCGTACTTGGCGGCAAGTTCACGAAAGGTCTGGGGCCGAACGGTTCCCTCGAGGTGGCAGTGGAGCTGCACCTTCGGCAGCGTATCGAGCACGCTCATCGTCGTTGACAGGGCTTCGCTGGCCGTCGTATACTTACCGTCGCCCGTCGCGGGGTGGAGCAGTCCGGTAGCTCGTCGGGCTCATAACCCGAAGGTCGCGAGTTCAAATCTCGCCCCCGCAACCATTCCCAGGCCCGAGAAGCGCAAGCTTCCCGGGCCTGGTTCGTTCCCGGAGCAACCTCGCTGGCTGCAGCGCCCACAGCGGAGGCACTCCAAAAGCTGCCGTATTTCAGCCGCATGAGAACCAAGGTGGGCGTGGTTTGCTAGGTCCGCGCGATTTTAAGGTGCTTGTCGCGCAGACCATCGTCGCCATATCCCACGCGCCGTACCGCGAGGACATCGGCGTGACGAGCCTCGATGTTGTGACAGGCGGCGGCTCCATTTATCGCTTCGCCGCCAGAGAGATCGACGGAGAACGCACAGCCGGCGGCTGGACGAATGATCACTACTCGCTCACGCTTGAGCGCGTCGACGCCGCGAATCCGCAGGATGAGCAAACTGACATGGCCGGCACCGTCGTCAAGCGGACCTGATCCAATGCGACGAGTGGTTGGGGCCTATCGACCGCAGCATCGAGTCCTACGGTGAAAATCCGCGGATGCTTTTTGACGGGAAGATCGGCTCGAGTCCGTCGGGCGCGAAATACACACGCGTGATTTGCGGTGTGGTTCTTCAAGGCGAAGGCTGGAAATTGCTCGTACGTACGCACTCATTTCCGCAACATTTGGATTTCACAACCGATACCGTCGCCATCAGTGAGTTCTTAAATCAGTACAACGTAGAAGATTCCACAACGCAATGACCGAGGCGCTGTTCGCTATGGGCGGCGGCCGACATCCACGCTCCCCTGAGGCTTGGCATCTATTGCCAAAGACGGTATACTAGGGGTGTGCCGACGATGAATGTGAGCTTGACCGACGATCTGAGCGCGTTCGTCGCGGAACAGCTTGCCGACGGCTATAACAACCAGAGCGAGGTCGTCCGGGACGGCCTGCGGCTGCTCCGCGCGCGCAACCACAAGTTACGCAACCTGCGCGTGGCGATTGACGCCGGCGACGCCGATATCGAAGCCGGGCGGAGCAAGCCGCTCACGGACGCCCTCCTGCGCGATATCGCGAAGCGTGGACGGGCACGTGCCCAGGTACGGAAGTCCCGCAAGATCTGACACCGAAACCGTTCGCGATCCGGCTCGGCGCCCGTGCTGAGCGCGACTTGATTCACGTCGCAACCTGGTGTGCGGAGCGGCACGCTTCCGGAATCGCGCGCTTCATGGACGCTTTCTCAACGGCGCAAGGCGTTTTGAGCACCTTCCCGTTTGCCGGACGTGAACGGGAAGAGATTCGATCCGGACTCCGGTCGTACGTCGTCCATCCGTATGTCGTCTTCTATCGCGTCAACGATCGCTCGCGGGTGGTTGCAATCGTCCGCGTGATCCATGCTCACCGGGATATCGACACCGGCGACTTCGAAGAAACGTGATACCCCTAAGCGCCTGGCGACCAGCGCCCTGCGCAGCGAAAAGCTGCCGACACGATCCTGTTCCATGATGTCCTCTCTCGCGAAGCCGTTACAAAGGAAAGAAGACGTGCTGTTCGCAGCGACGCTGAAGCGGCACCCCGGAAGAGGCTATTCTAGCATCGCAACTACCTGGCTAGAGCCCGTGAAGCGGTCGTCACGCTCCATTCTGTTCTGCGGCATTCTTGACGAGGGCGATCGAGCGGTAGACGATGTGGACGAATTTGCCGTAGGGTGCGGTGATGAAGAGGGCGGCGAGTGATCCGAGGTGGATCGCGAGGAGCGAGCCCATCGCGGCGGTTGAGCGGAAGGCGAGCAGCGCCAGCCCGGTAAGCGCAACCGTCTCGAGCATAGCGAGGAAGGCGTAGTCCATCGCGATCATCCGCGCGGAGGTCGGCTTGGCGTCGCTGCGGACCTTCAGCGCGATCAAACCGGCGGCGCCGACGACGATTGCGACGCCGCCGAGCGTGCCCAGCGCGACCGGAATGCTCCACAGCGGGTACGGCGGCAGATATCCCAGCAGATCTTGAGCGATCGCCGCGCAGATCGTCGCACTGAAGTCGGCCAGTACGCCCCAGAACACCAGCATGTGAAAGAAGCGGCGCCATGGCGAGCCTCGCTTCACGTCGTAACAGCCCTCGCCGCCGCCTTTGAGGTACACCAGGGTGATCGCATCGCGAATCGCCGTGCTGACCGAGCGGAGCGATACAAAGCGCCCGTCGCCGGAGCGGATATCGTTGGCATAGCTTCGCGCCCCGTACACCAGCACGAGAATGCCGAACGCGCCCAGCACGACCGCCGGCACGACCATCGCCAGGTACGGAACGACGCGATAGAACGCCCCCGGCCCCACCTGGACGGTTTCCAATGCGGTAGTGCCCATGCCGAATGCAACGAGCAGCGTTACGACGACGATGCACGCCAGCGTGACGCCGCCGATGGCCCATCCCGGCGTGCGAAACAAGCCCGCGAGCACGCGGGGCCGGCTGTACCGCTCGTACGTCTGAACCCGCGCCTCCGCCATCAGCGCCGGAATGTTCACCGCGAACTCGTGCGGCGGCGTAAACATACAAGCATCGAAACACATGCGGCAATCGTGGCAGAGGTTGGCGAGATACGCGACGTCGCCGTCGCCGATCGCCGCGCGCAGCTCGACGGCACCGAAGACGGCGCAGAACCCCTCGCAATACCGGCACGCGTTGCAGACGGAGAGTTGACGGTCGGCTTCGGCCGTGAAATCAGGCTCGAACATGTGCCGCTGCCGACTCGCCGGCGATGCGGCCGAAGACGGTGCCGATCGTCAAACCGAAGCCTGCCAGATAGCCGCGCGAGAGAATGTTTCCCGCCATGCACTCCCCGGCGGCGAAAACGTTGTCGAAGCCTCGGCCGTCCGCGTCGATGACGCGCGCGCCGGCGTCGACTTCGACGCCCAAGTACGTGAACGTGACCCCCGGACGCAGCGGGTAGCCGTAATAGGGTGGCGTGTCGATTGGGCGCGCCCAGTGCGATTTGGGGATCGCGAGCCCTTCGGTGCGGCAGTCGTCAAGGCTGCCCGGTTGAAACGTCCCGCCCGGCCGGATCGCGTCGTTGAAGGCCGTAACCGTCCGCACCAGCGCCCCCGGTTCGAGATCGAGCACGAGCGCGAGCTCTTCGATCGACTGCGCGCACAGCGGACGGTACACCGACGGGATGAAACCGCCGATCGACTTCCTATCGAAGATCGCGTACGCCGCCTGGCCGGGCAGTTCGGCGATCAGCTTGCCCCAAATCGCGTAGCGTTTGGGCCACAGATCCTCGCCCTCGTCGTAAAAGCGCGCGCCGTCGGCGCCGACCGCGATGCCGAACGGGATCGCATCGATCCGGGTCACGATGCCGCCGTCGAATTTCGGCGCGCGGGCGTCGACCGCGATGCAGTGGAGCCCGCGCGGATCGCCGATGCGCTTCGCACCCGCCTCGTACAACGCTTTGAGTGCCAGGCCGGTGTTGTACGGCGTACCGCGAATCCGAAACTGGCCGGCCGCATCGCCCCAGTATTCCTTGAGCCAGTCGACGTCGGCCTCGAATCCGCCGGCGGCGACGATGACCGCGCCGCACCGCAGGCGCTCGACGGCTCCCGCGCGCTCGTAGACGACGGCTTGCACTGCACGTTCTCGCAGCTCGAACCCCACTACGGAGGTCTCGTACACGACGCGCACGCCCAGCCGTTCCACCGTATCGTAGTAGGTGTTGACGAGGTTCTTGCCGCCGCCCAGGAAGAACCCGTTGGTACGCGCCAGGTGCAGCGTCCCCTTGAGGGGCTTCTGCCAGTGCACGCCTTGTTCGCTCATCCATGACGCGAGGGACTTCGACTCGCGGATCGTCAGCTCGGCCAGCGGGCGATTCGTCTCGCCCGCGGTAACTCGCAGCAGGTCGTCCAGAAGTTCTTCTTCCGCGTACGAACCGGTCGCCGCGGCGTTGGGCTCGTCGTGGGCGAGCCGAATATCGCGCGTATGGCGCGTGTTGCCGCCTCGCACGTAGGCGGGCGCGCGCTCCAGCAGCACGACGCTCGCGCCGGCCCGGCGCGCGGCGATCGCCGCGCACAACGCGGCGTTGCCGCCGCCGCATACCGCCACGTCCACGCAAAGATTTCCTTTACGACCCGAAGAAACTTCGTTGACCATGGTGTAGGACAATTGTCCCCAGGTCAAGACCCGGAGTGCGGATGAAAACAGGCTATCGCGTACCCTTTCTCGTGCTGCTGGCGCTCGGGCTCGTGGCGGTCGCGAGCCCGCTCAATGGAACCTACGCCCTCCAGACCGGAGAGCCGCAAACGCGCGGCTATCTCAACGACACGACGGTGGCGGGCGATCCGCTCGAGCAGCATCTCGATCTGTGGATGACACCGGCGAGCGGCGGCGGCACGATTCGGCAATATACGGTCGAGATGACCAAGCGGCTGCACATGATCATCGTCAGCGACGACTTCACGCACTTCCTCCACATCCACCCGGTGCTCGGAGCCGACGGTCATTTCACGATCGACGCGCGCTTTCCGGCGCCGGCCCTCTACCATATTTACGGCGACGCCGAGCCGGCCGGGGTCGGACAGCAAGTCTTCCGTTTTGACGTGCCGGTAGCCGACGGGCGCGCCGTTGGAGAGCGTACGCTGGCCCCGACCGGACGTGGCGTTGCCGCCGGACCCTACACGGTGACGCTCAGCACGACGACTGTCTCAGCGGGCAAAGACACCGATATTCGCGTGCACGTGCTGCGCGACGGACAACCTGCCCGGGATCTGCATCCTTATCTCGGCGCGCTGGCCCATGCCGTTTTCCTGAACGCCCGCGACCTGACGTACGTCCACGTGCACCCGGCAGCGCTCAACGCCGACGGTTCGTCGTCGATGGCCGGCATGGACATGAGCAGCATGGGCGGCATGAGCGGAATGGGGGGCATGGACATGGCGCCGCTGCCGGATACCGCGACGACCTCGCCCGATATGCTGCTGCACGTCGTCCTCCGCGAGCCCGGGACCTCGAAGCTGTGGCTCCAATTCCGCGGCGGCACCGAACTGCACGTCGCGGCGTTCGTCATCACGGCTACCTAGCACCGTGTTCGTCTTCTTCAGCAACCGTCTCGGATGCATCGGCTCGCTGCTCGTCTCAGCGGCCCTCACGATCCTGATCGTCGTGCTGCTTCGCGCCTGCAATCACGCCTGACGCGGCGCACGCCGGCCGCGGCCCGCTACGACGCGCAGTAGGTGTCGAACATCGTGCCGACCTCGACCGAGGGCGGCGTACCTTGCGCCCGCACGTACGTCACTTTGGTGACGCCGGGTGCATCGTCGACGATGATCTGGTGGACGATCGACGGCCCGAGCGCGAGTTCGATCTCGTAGGCCCGCCGGCCGGCGCAGGTGCGGTCTTTCGCGACCGTCGGCTTCATATTATTGTCGGCGATGTTTTTCTTCACCTGACCAACCATGTCGTCGAAGGCAAGACCGGCGTCGGCCAGGTACGTGAGCTGTTCGCCGTCGCTCTTCTTCCACGTTTCCTGCGCGCGCGGCTGGGCCGACGTCTGCGTCGTGCCGATGGTGTGTTCCCAGCCCGCGGGCCCGGTGAACGGTCGCGCCACCGCCAGCGCGGCGCTCGGCGTGAGCGCGGCAATCAAGATGAGTATCGCCACCCGAAGCGAGGGAATCGGCATCGTTCCCTCAACCTAGCCGGTTTTCGGCGGCCCGCCATCCTGCGAACGGTGAAAGCGGTTCCGCCCCAATGCGCCACGCGTCGAACGCGCGGTCAGGACTTGCCGGAATGCGCGCTTCCGATGACGCCGAGTTCCGTGGCCACGACCTCCAATGCGGCGCTCGAGGCCGGTCGGCCAAGACGCCGATTCGTCCTCAACCTCAGGGTGCGCAATCCGGTCGAGCGGCCTTGGCTGAGGTGTTGAGCACATGGATGAAGCGTTCCAAATCGTCGAGGCACCGCGGTGCGAGAGTATAATACGCCCACCGTCCACTGCGCCGATGCGAGACAAGCCCACCCTCCTTCAGCGCCCTCAAGTGATGCGAGAGAAGGGGCTGTGGTATCTTCAAGGCGGCGATCAGGTCGCACGCGCATCGCTCGCCGCGACGGAGCTCTTGGAGCACGGCCAGTCGCGTGGGATCACCGATCAAACGCAGCTTCGATGCGATTGCACGAGCTCGGGTTCGCCCCCGACCAACGGTGCGTGCCTGCGAGGGGCGGACAGCGGGCTTTTGGGACTGGGCCGAGGGCACTGGAGCCTCCATATCGCTGGGAGCACCGAAATTCTCTCCTCGAGAGTTCCGCCGAAATATCGGCTTTACCCGCGCCAGGCACCCCGTGGCCCGCAGCAGGAGCGACCGGCGGTACATATCAATACTGCTCGAATAAACGCGTATTGATGTATGACCGGAGGGATCGAGCATGCCCGTCTCGCGCCGAAACTTCCTCGGATCCGCAGGCGCGCTTGCCGCGCTCGAACTCGCCACCGCGCCGCGACCCGGCGCCGCTGCGGAAGCCGCCTCCCCTTCGATCAAGGTTGGGCGGGCGAAGGCCTTCAAAGTAGGCGTGCCGGTCCAGTTCTCGTATCCTGATGCGGCGGCGCCGGCCCTGGCGATCAAATTGTCGGGACCGGTTCCCGGAGGCGTGGGGCCGGCGCACGACATCGTCGCCTACAGCCAGCTGTGTGTTCACAAGGGCTGCCCGGTGAACTTCAACGCGCAGCGCGAAGTCTTCATGTGTCCGTGCCACTTCACGACATACGACGCCGAACTTTCCGGGCAGGTGATCATCGGACATGCCACGACGAATTTGCCGCGCATCCGCCTCACCTACGATGCCGCGTCCGACGTGGTCACGGCAGTCGGCGTCGACGGTTTGATTTACGGCCGCGTCAACAACAAGCGAATGGCGTAGGGGGCAGAACCATGACGAACGACATCAGCGTCCCGATTCCGCCGGCGAACGCACAACGATTCAAGACGGGCTGCAAGTATTGCATCGTCGGCTGCGGATACAACGTGTACAAATGGCCGGTCGGACAAAACGGCGGAACGTCGCCGGCGCACAATGCACTTCATGCCGACCTCACGAAACCGAACCTCGTCGACTGGATTTCGCCGACCATGCACGGTGTTGTCAAAGACCGTGATGGCTCGTCCTACAACGTCGCGATCGTCCCGGACGGCGATTGTGTGGTCAACAACGGGCTATCATCGGTGCGCGGCGGGTCGATGGGGTTGAGCGTCTATCGTGAGGACGCTCCAACAAAGGATCGCCTCAAGCACCCGACCATCGTCCAGCACGGACAGCAGCAAGTCAGCTGGGACGACGCGGTCGAACTCGTCGCCGGCGTCACGAAAGCGCTGCTCGATCAACACGGCCCGGATGCCATCGGAACGAAGTTTGCCGATCATGGCGGCCAAGGCGGCGGGTACGAATTCACTTGGGCGACGGGCAAGTTCTTCTATCAGAGCGTCCAGACCACGATGGCGACCGTCCACAATCGGCCGACCGTCTTTGGCGAACCGATGGCGTCGCGCATCATGGGCATCCCGGAGCTGAACATCGCGTATAAGGACTCCGAGCTAGCCGACACGATCGTGATCTCGGGCGGCAACCCATACGCCGACCAGACCAACTATTACTTTAACCATATGATACCGAACTTGCGCGGCGGCACGGTCGATCAGAAGAAGGCCGCGTATCCCGGCAAGAAGATCTCCGCCAATGGGCGGATGATCGTCATCGATCCGCGTCAGACGATCACCGTCACGACGGCGCGAGAAGCGGCCGGGAACGAGAACGTCCTGCATCTGCAGCTCACGCCGGGTACCGACGTCGTTCTGAACAACGCGATCGGCCGAGTCATTCTCGAGCATCACTGGGAGAACGTCGGCTTCATCGGAGACCACGTCGAAGCTGATAGCTTTGGGCCCTACAAGCAGAGCGTGGGCATGTCGCAGTCTCTTGGGGCCGTCCTCAGCGATGCCGAACATGTTACGGGCGTACCACGGGCCGACATTATCAAAGCTGCCGCCTGGATCGCGGAGCCGATCGGAACGCATCCCCCCGCGACGCTCTTTCATTACGAAAAGGGCGCAATTTGGAGCATCAAAAACTGGGACGTGATCGCGTCCTACGTGGATCTGGCCGTCCTGACCGGTAATCTTGGGAAACCGGGAACCGGCTGCGCACGTCTGGGCGGACACCAAGAGGGGTACGTTCGCCCCGATTATCCGGGCAAACGGCCCGGCGTGTACGTCGAGAAACTGCTCGCCGAAGGCCAAGGCCCCAAACTGTGGTGGGTCATTGCCTGTAACCCGATCCAAACCGCTCCGAACGCGTTTTCTGTGCTCAAGTTCATTCAGGAGCGCGGACGCATCGTGAGCGACGCGCTGGACAAGGGCGGGACGATTCAGGATCGCATCAAGGGTGTCGTTGACGCCGTCAATGCCGGCGGGCTCTTTATCGTCGCCGAAGATATCTATCCGACCCAAATGGTGCAGCACGCGCACGTCGTCTTCCCGGCCGCGACACAGTTCGAACTCAACATGACGTCGATCAATGGCGAGCGGCGTCTGCGGCTCTATCAGAAATTCATGGATCCCCCGGGCGAGGCCAAGCCGGATTGGCAAATCATGGCGCTCGTCGCAAATCGAATCAAGGCTCTCTATGGGGGCGAGAACAACGCGGCGATGGTCGCCCGCTTTTCCGGCTATGACTGGCAAAGCGACGCTGATGTGTTCAAAGACGCCTCGACGGCGAGCGCCAAGGGGCGCCTTGATGCCGGTGCGCCTGATGGGCTGCCGACTACCTCGAAGCCGACCTTCGATCCCGAAGACATCTCCTTTCTCGATCACGCGTTCATCCAGAGCCTCGGTAACAACGGCATTCAGGTTCCGGTAAACGTGCAAAACGGTCAACGACGGGGGACCGAGCGGTTCTTCACGGATGGAAAGTTCAATCGCCCGAGCGGCAAGGCCGCGTTTATCGCCGCGAAACAGCCGGAATTGCCGCCGGAGATTGCCGCCCAGAAACAGAAGTATAAATATCTCATCAACAACGGTCGCTTCAATGAGATGTGGCAGACCGGGTACGAATCGTGGCGTATGTCGAATGTCATCGAGCGCTGGGGTTCGCGAGAAGACGCGTACATCGAGTTGAGTCCTCACGACGCGAAGGAACTCGGCGTGCGCAGCGGAGACGTCGTTCGTATCCACAACGATTATGCGACGGCGACGGCGATTGCGTACGTGACCGATGCGGTTAGACCCGGACAGCCCTTCATGCTCTTCGCGCAGCCGAAGAAGGGCACGGCGGGATTCCTGGTGACGCCGCACGTCGATCCGGAAACGAATATCCCGAGTTACAAGTTGACGTACGCGGGAATCTCCAAGGTAGCCGGTAAGCCGGCTGAACTCGCGAAAGTCAGCTTCAAGGATCTCGAAATTCCGACTCGGAGTTAACGTGCGGATCGTTGTCGTTGGTGGCAGCGCCTCGAACGTCGGGAAGACGACGCTGGCGGTACACTTGGCGCGCATGGCCGCACGTACGGAATCGACCGTCGCCATGAAGGTGAGCGTCCGCGAGAAGCCCTGCGATACCCGGGTGCTCATCTTTCGAGCGGCGGGCGAGGCAGATCATCGTAAGGACTCCGACCGCTTTCTTGAGGTCGGCGTGGGTGCTGTCATCTGGGTCACCGTTCAGCGCCCATATGTGCGGAGCGGGCTTGCAGCGGGGCTCCGGGAAGCTCGCCGGCTGAAGCCAAGGGTCCTCGTGATCGAGTCGACTTCGGCCGGAATCGAGATGAAGAGCGACGTCGAGTCATTCTTCGTCGCGGGTGAGGGTGAATGGAAGCCGTGGGCTCACGTGCACCGCGATCGCGCAGATCGTGTGCTTACCAGCGTTGAAGTGATGCGGCTCGCCGAGTTGACGCCAGTGTGAGCACCGCGACGTACGCAGGCCATCTTACCGCAGATCTTCCGGTAGTCGACGAGGCGCTTCGGCAATTCTACGCGGCCTGCGCTCTGCAATCGCCACGGACGGAAAGCGTGGCGATCGAAGCAGCACTCGGCCGAATTCTCGCTCACGATGTGATGAACCACGGTCCGGTCCCTGCGGCGGCACGTTCGGCGATGGACGGTTACGCCGTCCGCTGTGCGGATGCCGACGCGGGGCGCCGGCTATCCGCAAAGGCGGAAATTCGGATTGGCCAACCTGCTGGCGCCGGTCTCACTCCAGGCTGTGCGATCCGCGTGTCGACGGGCGGTCTGCTTCCGGAAGGTTGTGACGCGGTGGTGCCCGCCGAACACGTCGCAGAGCACGCCGATGGAATCGTCGTCGAGCAGGCCCCGACTCCCGGGCAACATATCGTAGCCCGTGGGAGTGACCTCGAAGCCGGCAGCACGCTCCTGCGCGCCGGCCGGCACTTGCGCTGCTCCGACATCGGTCTTCTCGCAGCAATCGGGCGCGACTGTGTCAACGTCTACCGCCGGCCCCAGATCGGCGTGCTCTCGACGGGAAACGAGATCGTGCCGCCCGGCCGCGAGGCGCTGCCGTGGCAGACCTACGATTCTAACCGCTATGTGGTCGGCGCTGCGCTTACTGCGTGGGGCGCACTCCCCGTGCAGTTTCCGCTCGTTCGTGACGATCCCGGCGAGCTGCGTCGCGCGTTGCAGCGCGCCCTCGCGGCCTGCGACGGCGTCGTGCTCTCCGGCGGTTCATCCATCAGTGATCACGACGTGACGGCCGCAGCAGTGCGGAGCATCCCGGGTGCGCAGGTCGCCGTCCACGGAGTGAAGATGAAGCCCGGCCGGCCGGCGCTTCTCGCGAGTGCAGGCACGAAACCGATTATTGGACTGCCGGGAAACCCGACGGCCGCTTTCATCGCCCTGTGCGTCCTCGCCCGGCCGTTGGTTCGGCGGCTGGCGGGCATCGAGAGCGACGCCATCGACTCGCCGTCCTATTCTGTTGGCAACCCAATCGTTGGGAAACGCGGCTGGGACTGTTTCGTACCCGTCGCCGTCGACCGCGAATTCGTCTACCCTTTGCCTATGTGCTCCAGCCACGTGGGCACATTCGCGGGCGCAGCCGGCTTCGTCCACGTGCCGCCAACGTCGGCACAACTCGAAGTCGGCTCGCGGGTTAGCGTAACTCTGACCCCTTGAAGTCCGCGCTACCGACCGGCTGATTTCCGATCACGCCGAGTTCCGTCCCTACCGCCTCGAATGCGGCCAACGCACGATCGAGCTCGGCGCGGGTGAGCGCGCTGGACATCTGGACGCGAATGCGCGCCGTTCCCTCCGGAACCACCGGAAAGCCGAAACCGGTCACAAAGACGCCGCGCTTCAACAGCCGGTCGCTCATGGCGATCGCGAAGGCCGTATCGCCGACGATGATCGGGATGATGGCACTGGGTCCGTCGAGCGGGCGGAAGCCCAGCCGCGCCAGGCCGGCGCGAAAATACGCGATGTTCGCGTGCTGACGGTCGAGCAGTTCGGGGCACGCCGCCAGCCGGTTGATCGCAGCCAGGGAGCTGGCTGCGACCGTCGCGGGCAGCGCATTCGAAAACAGCTGCGTACGCGAGCGCTGAATGAGCGTGTCGATCAGCGCGGGCGATCCCGCGACGAACCCGCCTGCCGCGCCGCCCAGCGCTTTACCGAGCGTTCCGGTCAGGATGTCGATCTTTCCCTCGAGGCCGAAATGCTCGATCGTTCCGCGGCCGGTCTTGCCCATCACGCCGGTTCCATGCGAGTCGTCCACGATCGTCACGGCCCCGTAGCGCTGCGCGAGTCCCACGATGTCAGGAAGGTTCGCCAGCGAACCCTCCATCGAGAACACGCCGTCGGTGATGATGAACGCCGTGCCGTCGGCCTCGCGGAGTTTCCGTTCGAGGTCATCCATGTCGCCGTGCTTGTAGCGCGTGCGCTTGGCCGCGGCCAGCCGGCAGCCGTCGATGATCGAGGCGTGATTGAGCTCGTCCGAGATGATCGTGTTGCCGGCCGTCGCGATAGTCGGGATCAAGCCTTCGTTCGCGCTCCAACAGGAAACGTACGAGAGCGCGGCGCCGAAGCCGAAGAATGACGCGATGCGTTCCTCCAGTTCGCGGTGGATCTGCAGCGTACCGCAGATGAAGCGCACCGATGCCGTACCGGCGCCGTACGTGCGCAGCCCGTCGATGCCGGCCTGGATCACCTCGGGGTCGTCGGCCAAGCCGAGATAGTTGTTCGACGAGAGCACGACGACGTCGCCGGCCTCTTGCATGTGCACCTCGGCGGCCATCGGCCCGGTGAGATGCTTGAGGGTCTTGTAGGTGCCGGCCGCACGCAGCGCGTCGAGTTCGGCCTTCAGCCGCGCGTCAAATGCAGCGTTCATGCGTTCGCCTCGTTGAGCGTCAGTACGATTTTCGCGGCTTCGCCGCTTTTCATCAAGCCGAAGGCACGATCGAAGTCCTCAAACGGCAGCTCGTGGGTGATGATGGGACCTAAATCGACGCGCCCATTGGTGACCAGGGACTGGGTCTGGTACCAGGTTTCGAACATGCGGCGTCCATTGATGCCGAGCACGGTGAGACCCTTGAAAATGATCCGCTCCGCGAGGTTGATCTCGATGTCGTCGGAGGGAATGCCGAGCAATGCGGCCACGCCGCCGTTGCGGACCATCGCGAGACCGCTGTCGATCGCCGAGCCCGAGCCCGACATTTCGAGCAGTACGTCGACGCCGTCGCCGCCGGTACGGGCGACGATGTCCTCAACGAGGTCCGGCTGCGTCGCCAAGAACGTCGCGTCGGCGCCGACGCGCGCCGCCAGCGCGAGTTTCTGCGGGTTCACGTCGATCGCGAAGACCGTGGCGGCACCAGCGGCGCGCGCGACCGGGATCGCCATCAGGCCGATCGAACCGACGCCGGTGATCGCGACGCTCTTGACCGACACGTCGGCGGCCATCACCGTGTGAACCGCATTGCCGAGCGGATCGAACACCGCCGCCCAACTGTCGGGGATCGAAGGGTCGAGCTTCCAGACGTTCGCTTCGGGCATCCGGATGTAGTCGGCGAACGCGCCGTCGGTATCGACGCCGATGATCTGCACGTGCTCGCAGATATGCGCCTGCCCGGTTCGGCACAGCCGGCAGATCCCGCACGCAATGTGGCCCTCAGCTGAGACACGGTCGCCGACCTCCACCGCGTGCACCGCGCTGCCGACCGCCGCGACGTGGCCCATGAACTCGTGCCCGATCGTCAGCGGCGGTTTGACCCGGCGCTGCGCCCAGTGATCCCAACTGTAGATGTGGAGGTCGGTCCCGCACAATCCGACCGTCCCGACCCGGATCAGGACGTCGCTGGGGCCGACACGCGGGACCGCGATGCGCTCGAGCGTGAAACCTGGCGCGGCCTTGCTCTTTCGCAGCGCGCGCATTGTTTCGGGAACCGGTCGTTCGGCAGGCCGAAGCCGGGGGTCGACACTGGTCGCGGTCATTGGGGTCGCCTTCGCTATCCACATCAGTCGCATCTTCTCCCACCGGAAAACCTAGCGGCGAATAAGGTATACCGCGCCGACAAGCATCGCGATGCCGAGAACTTTGTACACGTCGAATGGCCGCACCGGAGCGCCGAACAGACCGACCGCATCAAAGATGGCCGCCGCGAGCAGTTGTCCGGCAACGACCAGCGCGAACACCTGCGTCGCCGGCATTCGCGGCAGCAGCCAGATTGCGATTGCAAGATAGATCAGGCCGTAGAGACCGGCGGTCCACAAGAACGGGCTGCTTTCCGCGGCCCGGCCGGAAAAGACGTTCAACGATTCGCGCCGCAGGACGAGAAATACGATGCAGAAGATCGTACCGCCGACGTAGCTTACGAGGCTCGCGCGCAGCGGCGAGCCGAGATACCCGCGCAACTGAGAGCCGATCAGTGCCTGGAAGGTCAGATTCGCCCCGGCAAAGATGCCGAGCGCCATCAGCAGCACCGTTATCCCCGTCACGCCCTTCACGGCGATTCGAACCCGACCGGCATGGGAGAACTCCAATCAGCGCTGCCAACCGTGGCGCGAGCGCTTCGAGAGCCTCGCGCCCTAACCGATCCGGCAGGGTGTCGTCACTGATACGGCGATCACGTCGTCGTCTCTTCGTGCCCAAGCCCGTTCGGTCGCACGAACCCGATCACGGGATCGCCGATCGCACTCCTACGCGGCCGGCAGGCCGGGACGCTCAGCCAAAACGTCCGGTGATGTAGTCTTCGGTGCGCGAATCTCGCGGACGCGTGAAGATCTGATTCGTGTCGCCGACCTCCACGATCAACCCGTTTAGGAAGAAAGCCACTCGGTCCGACACGCGTCCCGCCTGGGCCATCGAATGGGTTACGATGACGACCGTATACTGCGCGCGAAGTTCGGCAATCAATTCCTCGATCTTCACCGTCGCAATTGGATCCAGCGCGGAGGCCGGCTCGTCCATGAGAATCACGCTCGGGCGGAGTGCCAAGACCCGTGCCACGCACAAGCGCTGCTGCTGTCCTCCGGAAAGGGCCGTCCCGCTCTCGTGAAGGCGATCCTTGACTTCTTCCCACAAGGCTGCGCGCCGCAAAGAATCCTCGACCAGTTCGCTCAAACGCTTCTTGTTGCGCTCCCCGTTCACGCGTGGGCCATACGCAACGTTATCGAAAATGGAAATCGGAAACGGGTTCGGACGTTGAAATACCATACCGACGCTGCGGCGCATCACGATCGGATCGACGCCGTCGGAGTAGATGTTCACGCCGCCGATCTCGACTTTCCCGCTAACGCGCGCGGACGGCGTAAGATCGTGCATACGATTCAGAGCCCGCAGAAACGTCGACTTCCCACACCCCGAAGGACCAATCAGCGCGGTAACCCGTCGCGTTTCGACGTCGAGCGTCGCGTCTTGGATTGCGTGATTTGTGCCGTAGTACACGTTTAAATCGTCGACGCGGATCTCGATCGCCGGAGCTTGCGTCAGGCCCGCGGCAGCTTCACCGCTCGTAGCCATCACCCGAACCTTCCGGTGATATAGTCTTCCGTCCGCTTGTCCCCGGGGTGCGTGAAGATACGCTTCGTCGGGCCGTGCTCGACGAGCATCCCTACCCGATCCGCATCACCCAGCATGAACGCCGTGTAGTCCGACACCCGCCCGGCCTGCTGAAGATTATGCGTCACGATGATGACGGTGTAGTCCTTCGCGAGACTCCCCATCAGCTCTTCGATCTTCAGCGTCGAGAGCGGATCGAGTGCGGACGTCGGCTCATCCATCAACAGCACCTCGGGTTTCACCGCCAAAGCCCGGGCGATACACAAGCGTTGCTGCTGCCCGCCGGAAAGCGCGGACGCCGGCGCGTCGAGCTTGTCCTTTACCTCCTCGAACAACGCTGCTTTCCCGAGTGCTTCCTCGGCGCTCTCCCGCAGCGAGCGCGCACCCTTCAAGAGCCCGGTGCGACGTGGGCCGGCGGTGACGTTGTCGAGAATCGACATCGTTGGAAACGGGTTCGGTCGTTGAAACACCATCCCGACCCTGCGACGCGTTACGATCGGGTTGGTTCCCGGCGCATAGATATCCCGGCCATCGAGCATGACCTGGCCGGCGGATCTCGCTCCGATGGCGGACTCATGGATGCGATTGAGGCAGCGCAGGAACGTGGTCTTTCCGCATCCCGAGGGACCCATGAGTGCCGTGATCGAGTTGCGGCCGAACGCAATACTCACGTCGCGAATTGCGAGCTTTTTCCCGTACCATGCGTTCACGGCGACGGCGTCTAGGGCGACATCCGCAATTTCTTCGGGAGCAGCCTCCCCCCCGCCGAGCGTCGGACGCTCGATCATGATCGCCTCGGGCGGCGAGATATTGCGATGCGGGCGCCGACATTCAGAACCAATACGGCCAAGATGAGAATCAGTGCGCCGCCCCATGCCTGCCGGTGCCAGTCATCGTAGGGGGAGATGGCGTACGTGAATATCTGCAGCGACAGTTCAGCCATGGGATTTCCGGGGTTGACCTCCCAGAACTGGCTTCCGAACGCCGTGAACAACAGCGGCGCCGTCTCCCCCGTGATCCGCGCGATCGCCAGCAATAAGCCGGTGACGATCAAGGGTCGCGCTGCCGGTAGAACAACGTGAATGATGCTTCCGTAATCCGGAAGACCCAGGGCGAGCGCGCCCTCGCGAATCGCGATCGGCACCCCGCGAATGGCTTCCTCGGACGTGCGCACCATCAGTGGAAGCATGAGCACGGTGAAGGCAAACGCCGCCGAAAACCCCGAGAAGTGCGAAAAGGGCTGCACGAGGATCGTGTACGCAAACAGACCGACGGCGATGCTCGGGATGCCGCCGAGCACCTCCGCCAGAAAGCGGATGAACTCGGCGCCGAGTCCCCGGCCGTAGACAGCCAGATAGACACCCGTCAAGCCCCCGATTGGGATCGCCATCAGCGTCGCCAGTCCAATGATAATCGCGCTGCCGACGATTCCGTTCGCAACGCCGCCGCCCGAGACGCCGACCGGACGCGGCAGCTGCGTCAAAAATGCCGGATTGATCGCGCCCCAGCCCTGCACGATGACGTATCCAAGCAGCATGATCAACAGGCCGGCCGCGAGCGCCGAGCAGAAACCCGTGAGGACAACGCCGATGAGCCCCTGAGCTCGCCGGGAAGGCTCGAGTCGGGACTGAGCGATCATCGAGCTCTTGTCCGTTGAAGCATCGACCACATCAGCAGGCGCGCAGAACCGTTCACGATGATGCTGATGACGAACAAGATCAAACCAAGTGCCAGAAGCGAACTCAGGTAGATCGCCGACGTCGCTTCCGTGAATTCGTTCGCGATGACGCTGGACAGCGTGTAGGACGGGGCAAACAGCGAGATCGAGATCGCCGGACGGTTCCCGATCACCATGGTTGCAGCGATCGTTTCGCCAAGCGCGCGACCGAGCGCCAGGACACACGCACCGATGATGCCGGCCCGCGCGGCGGGAAGAACGACGCGCGTTACGGTTTCCCAACGAGTCGCACCGAGTGCGTACGAAGCTTCCCGAAGTTCATTCGGTACTGCGACGATCAGATCTCGCGAGATGGCGGCTACCGTCGGTACAATCATGAGCGCAAGGAGCAGCCCGGCGGTAAGCAGTCCAATTCCGTAAATTGCGCCCGAGAAAATCGGAAGAAATCCAAAAAATCTCTGCAGGAAGGGATCAACGGTCGATGCCAGGATCGGCGCCAGAACGAAAAGTCCCCACAGGCCGAACACGACGCTCGGAATCGCGGCGAGCAACTCGATGAGGAAGCTCACCGGCCTTGCAATCACGGGCGGAGCGAACTCGGCCAGAAAGACCGCAGCCAAGATCCCTACGACGGAAGCGACGATTATCGCGATGGCCGAACTCACGACGGTCCCGTAAATGAATGGCAGGGCCCCAAACTTCCCGGTCACCGGATTCCATTCGGACGTGATCAGGAATTTGGGCCCAAACGTTGTGATGGCTTGCCACGATCCGTGGACGAGTTCGATGAAGAGGCCTGCGATGATGAGAACAAACAACGCCGTCGCGCCACGGAGCGCAAAGCGGAAGAAACGATCCGCGATTGCCTGCCCGAGGGTCATCCGGCCCCGAGAAATAGCAGCGGTACCCAGGCCGGCGGGTGGTGAGTCAGTTTCCGTACTCATCGACGACGTTTCACCGGATTGTTAGCAGGTCGCAAGAACCCCTCGTGCACCGTGACGGGTACACGAGGGGCTCGCTGCCGAAACGCAATTTCGGCAAGGGGGCTTGCGCGTTTTCTAGACCTTGACTTCCGCTAGGGCCTTTTTCGCCGTCTCCTGCACCGCTTCCGGAAGCGGAACGTAGTTGAGCGTCCCGGCGATCTTTTGTGCTTCGTCACCGGTAACCCAACTCAGAACGTCGCGGACGAGTTTACCGCGTGCCTTGTCGACCGGATTCTGATAAATGAAGGCCCAGGTATAGCCTGCGATAGGATACGCGTTGTCTCCCGAGCGGTCGACGATCGAGAAATCGGTCGGAGAGACGTTGGCCTTCGTTGCCGCGGCCGCGCGCACCGTCGACGCCGTGCAGTACAGCCACTTGCCCGATTTGTTTTCAAGCTGGGCGGTCGTCATCTTGTTCTCGATTGCGTATGCTAGTTCGACATATCCGATCGCGCCTGAAGTTTGGCGAACCTGTCCGGAAACGCCCTCGTTTCCTTTTCCACCGACGGTGTTCGCCCCAGGCCACTGCACGCTCTTGCCCGTGCCGACTTTATCTTTCCATTCCTTGGAGACGTTGCTCAGAAAATCCGTAAAGATGTACGTCGTTCCGGAACCGTCCGAGCGATGCACGGAGACGATGGGCAGGTCGGGGAGGGAGGCTCGCGGGTTCAGCTTCGCGATCGCTGGATCGTTCCAACGGCCGATTTTTCCGAGGTAGATGTCGGCGATTACTTCGCGCGTGAACCGCAAGCCACCCGGAATCGACGTCGGCAAGTTATAGGTGATCGCCTCGCCTCCGAGCGCAACCGGGACCTGAACCACGGTCCCGCCGGCCTTCTCGGCCGCCTTCAGCTCGTCCGCATTCATCGGCACGTCCGAGGCTCCGAAGTCGACCGTTTTGGCGGTGAATTGCTGAATGCCGCCGCCGCTGCCGATTGACTGGTAGTTCACGGTGACGTCGCTGTGCTGCTGACTGTACGTATAAAACGCTTTCGAGAAAAACGGGTAGACGAACGTCGACCCGGCTCCGGTAAGCTGAGTTGCCGCAAGCGCAGGCAGCGCGGCCGCACCGATGGAGGCGAAGAATCCGGTCAGTGCTACCGCGGCGACGCGGCGGGTCAATCGAGTGCTCATAAATCCTTTGTCGTAAGCGTGGTGCGCGAAAATGAAGGCGATAAATTGCCCCGCGACCGCCCGAAGGTTCGCGCAAAAGCGGACCCGCGCCGCGGTATAGCGGCGCCCTCCGCACGGACCGGGATCGAAACGCCGGGCACCCCGAGATGGTCCCAGACGAGCCCTAAGACTGCCTTAAATCAACCTTAAGGCGAGTTAATGTTCGCGCCGGCTTCCTCGGGCGCGGACGCGAGGCGTACCGTAAAGGTCGCGCCCTGGCCGTACACCGACTCCGCGATCAGCGTGCCGCCCTGCGCCTCGACCAGGTGCTTCGCGATCGCAAGGCCCAGACCGGTCCCGGCGTGCTCGCGCGAGCGCGAACGATCGACGACGTAAAAGCGATCGAAGATGCGCGACAGGTCGGCAAACGGTATGCCGATTCCCGTATCGCGGACGCGCAGCAGTGCATCCGCCCCGTCACGGCTCAATTCGACCGTGCCCCGCCCCGGCGCCGGCGTATGCCGCAGCGCGTTGTCGACCAAGTTCATCGTGACCTGAATGAGGCTGCCGCGGTCGGCCACGACATCGACCGCGACCGGGGCTTCGAGTTCGAGTTCGACGCCGAGCTTGTCGGCGCGTTGCGCGAACGAGTTGACGGTCGACGTCGCGACCTCGGTCAAGTCGAAGCGCTCGCTGCGCACCGGCAGCGCGCCGGCATCCGAGCGCGCGAGTTCGAGCAGGTCCTGGACCAGCCGGATCATCCGTTCGACCTCGGCCGCGATCTGCGGCAAGAATAGCGTGCGCGCTTCGGCGTCGTCGTCGGAGACCATCACCGTTTCGAGCATCAGTTTCATCGCCGAGAGCGGCGTGCGCAGTTCGTGGGAGACGTCGCTAAAGAAGTCGCGCCGCATCCGCTCGACGGCCAGGTACATCGTGCGGTCGGCTGCGATCGCCATCGCGCCGCCTTCATACGGCTGTGCCGTCACCCCGACGTACCGTTCGCGGCCGCCGCTGCCGAAGATGATGTCGCGCGAGCTGATTCCCCCGGCCAGCGCTGCGGCCAGCATGCGCTCCAGATCGACCGAAGGAATCAGTTCGATGATCGCGCGGCCGATGGCGCGCCCGCCGTCGACGCCGAACAGGGTTGCGGCCGCGGCGTTGAAGACGCGCACGCGCAGCTGCCCGTCGATCGTAAACGCCGCGAAGGGCAGCGCGCCAACCAGCCGGGCCACCCGCGCGTCATCGGGTTCGCGCGGTACCGCGGGATCGCGCCGCGGTGCGGCCGGAACGCGCGTCCCGCTGCTGCGGACCGCGATCAGGGTCACGACGGCGCCCAGAAGCGCGCCCAGCGCTCCGAAAGCGACGTCGGGTTCGGTCACTCGCGGAACATGTAGCCGCGGCTGCGCACCGTGATGATGTGCCGCGGATTGTTCGGGTCAATCTCGATCTTCTCGCGCAGCCAGCGAACGTGCACGCTGATCGTCTGATGCTCGCCCTCGAAGTCGTACCCCCATACTTTTTCGAGCAGCATTTGGCGAGTGACGATGCGGCCGCGGTTCTCCATGAGCACGTGGAGCAGGCGAAACTCTTTAGGGGCCAGCGCCACATCGCGCTCGCGCACGACCAGCCGTTGGCGCGAGGGATCGATGGTGATCTCGCCGGCCGTGATCGATTCGTCTCGTTCTTCGGCCGCCACCTCGACCCGGCGCAGGCGTGCCTTGATGCGCGCCATGATCTCGCCCAGCGAAAACGGTTTGGTCACGTAATCGTCGGCGCCGAGTTCGAGCGCCAGGACCTTGTCGAATTCCTGATCCTTGGCCGTCAGCATGATGATCGGGACGGTCGAGGTCTTGCGGATCTCCTTGCAGGCCTCGATCCCGTCGAGGAGCGGCAGCATGATGTCGAGGACGACGAGATCGGGGCGCTCGCTCTGCGCGAGCGCGACCGCCGTGCGACCGTCGCCGGCGGTCGACACCGCGTAGCCGTTCTTCTCGAGGTTGTAGCGCAGCGAATGCACGATCGCCGCCTCGTCGTCGACGAGGAGAATCTTCTTCTTCGCGGCCGGGATGGCGATCACGCTCGGACTCCCTCAAGGACATCGATGGTAACCGGCAAGCCGAAGGTTCGCTCGAAGAGGTCCGCCTTCTGCATCGCCGCTTCGACTTCGCCCGAGATGTCGCTCTCCGCCTGCGCCGTGATGCGAACTCCGTCTTCCTCGAGGTCGGCACCGACGTCCGTCACCGTCCCCAGGTGTCCGATGTCGAGACCGTCGGCGATCCGCAGCAGCGACGCGAGAACGTCGACGCGATGGCGGTCGCCGGGAGCCAGCGCGGCGTACTCGAGGTGCGCCGGCTTCGGCATCGCCTTGCGATAGTAGCGCGCAACCTGCGCGATGAGGATGCGTTCGTCGTCGCGCCAGCCGTCGAGGACACTATTGCGGATCAGGTACGCGGCGTGCTTGTGATGGCCGCTCTGCGCGATGAACCGCCCGATGCCGTGGAGGATCGCGGCAGCCCAGAGGAGGTCCCGGTCGGCGGGGGCGAGCCCGTGGAGCGAGGCCAGACGCTCGAAGAGCACCAGCGCCAGCCGCGCCACGTGCCGCTGATGACCGCCGAGATGTTCGTAGCGCTGCGCCAGACGCTCGACCGCGCCGAGCCGCTGCGCACGTTCGTCGCCGAAGCGCTGCGCCACGGCCCGATCGCGCTGGGCGAGATCGACGACGACACCGTCGCGCAGTGCGCGCTCGCACACGATCAGTTCTTCGCGGTCGAGCAGCGTGAGCGCCGCGATCAGCACCGCGTTGCCGGCCACGATGATGTCGGCCCGGCGCGGGTTCATCCCCGGCATGCGGCGCCGTTCCGCCTCGCTCATCTCCAGCATCTCGCTCTGCAGCACTTCGAGCCGCGTGCGCGTCAGCGCGTACCCGTGCACGCGCTTTACCGCCAGACCGCGGGCCGCCGCATCGACCGCGGCCAGGCCCATGATCGTCCCCGAGGTCCCCAGCGCCAGGTCGAGCCGGTAGCGGCGGATCCGCTCCGCCAGCGGCGCGAGCATCTCGTTGATGTGCTCGTCGAGCCGCCGCGCCGCGCGCACGGGGTCGGAACGGCCGCGCAAGTAGGCATCGTACAGGCGTAAGCTGCCCAGTTTCACCGAATCGACCAGATACGGCTGATCGCCGTCCGCGACGACGAACTCCGTCGACCCGCCGCCGATGTCGATGATGCAGGCCACGCGGTCGTATAGCGGATAGCCGTTCACCACCCCAAGGTGAATCAGCCGCGCTTCCTCGTTGCCGTCGAGGATTTCGAGCCGCAGCCCGACCCGCGCCTCGACCATCGCGCGAAATTCCTCGCCGTTGTCGGTCTCGCGCACCGCCGACGTCGCCACTGCGCGGATGCGGCTCGCGCCGCGCGCGCGCGCGGCCTCGGCGAAGCGCGCGATCGCTTCAACTCCGCGGTCCATCGCCCGGCGCGAGAGGTGGCCGCGCTCGAGCGCATCGTCGCTACCGAGCCGCACCATCTCGCGCGCCTTGTAGACGACGCGGGAGGTATCGAAGGCCGCATCGAGCTCGACCACGATCAGATGGATCGAGTTCGTGCCGACGTCGATCGCGCCGAAGAGCATGCGCTCAGTGGGGCTTGGTGCGAACGGTGACGCCGGCGGGGCGCTCGTAGAGGGTGGCGACGGTGGTGTAGTCGTCGCTGCCGTGGCCTTCGCCCGAAGCGGCGGTGTAGAGCTGATACGCCAGCGCGGTCGCGAGCAACGGAACTCCCATCGCGCGGCCCGAGTCCAGCGCGGCGGCCACGTCCTTGCGCAGCAGGTCCAGCGCGAAACCCGGCTTTTGCGAACCGGCGAGCCAGCTTTGCGGGAGCCAGTTCTTCAGCAGGTAGTTCGCTCCGGTCGCGGTTCCGATCACGTCGAGCACGGCATCGATGTCTGCTCCGGCTTTGGCCGCGAACGTGAGCGCTTCGACGTTGGCGACCATCGTATTCGCAATGATGATTTGGTTCACGAGCTTGACGACTTCGCCCATGCCGACCGGACCGAGGCGGCGCGGCGTTCCCATCGCAGCGAGGACCGGCTCGGCATCGCGGAAATCGTCCTCCGACGCACCGACCATGATCGTCAGCGTGCCGCTGGTCGCGCGCGCCGGGCCGCCGGAGACCGGCGCGTCGACGAATCGGAAGCCGGCAGCGCGCAGGCGCGCGTCGAACGCGCGGGTCGCGATCGGCGATATCGTCGACATGTCGATGAACAGCGTGCCCGGCCGCGCTCCACGCGCCGCGCCGCGCTCACCGAAGAGCACTTCCTCGACTTGCGGCGCGTCCGGGACGCAGGTCACGACCACGTCGGCGACGGACGCGACCCCGGCGGGATCGTGGCCGTCGCGGGCCCCGAGCGCGACCAGACGATCGACCGCGTCGCGCCGGCGATGGGCGCAGACGCTCACCTCGAACGATGCGCGCAGCAGCGCAGCAGCCATCGGCTCGCCCATCGCTCCCACGCCGATCAATCCCACGCGCATCGCCATACGAGCCGCACGCGTACGGCGCACGGGACCGGACGGCCTGCGGCCGAACGTGGAAGGCGGTGCGCGTCCTAGCGGCGTTCGTGCGGCTTTCGCGGCCGCTCTTTTTGTACGGGGGATTCGCGGGCGTCGCGCTCGGTGCTGCGCTTGCCGCGTCGCGCGGGCATCGCGTCGAGCCGTGGGCGTATGCCTGGACGCAAACGCTCGTCACCGCGTTTCAACTGATGGTCCACTACGCGAACGACTACTTCGACCGTCACGGGGATCGCGCGCACGAGCGAACGGCGTGGTCGGGCGGGAGCGGCGCACTGGTCGAGGGCGCGCTCGCGCCCGGGGTCGCGCTGATTGCGGCCGCGATCTGTGCCACGGCCGGCGCCGAGGCGACGCTGCACTTCGCGTACGGGGGAAACGCCACCGTCGCCGCAGCCGGTCTCGCGATCGGCCTGCTGTCGTGGGCCTATTCGGCGCCCCCGCTGCGGCTCGCGAGCCGCGGCGGGGGTGAGCTCGACGCCGCACTGGTCGTGGCGGTACTCGTCCCGCTGGCCGCCTACGCGGCTTTCGGCGGAGGCCTCGACCGCGCGCTCGCTCGCGCGGTGACGGCGCCGTTCGTTGCCATGCTGGCCATGATGCTGTGCGTCGAGCTGCCCGACGCCGGCGCCGACGCGGCGGCGCAGAAGCGGACCGTGATCGTGCGGTTCGGGATCGCGCAGTCCTGGCGGATGCTGATGGCGCTGACCATCGTCGCCGTATGGCTGACCGCGGACGTGGTCATTCACTTGGGAACCGCGGCCGGGTTTGCGGCGGGCGTTCCGTCCGCGGCGGCCGGAGCCTGGCTGGTCTGGCGCATCTACCGCGACCCCCGGCCCGCGTCGCTGGCCTTCTGGGGGGTCGCGTTCTACGCCGCGACGGTGACGGGCGTCGCCGCCGCCTACGCCGCCGCGGCTGCCGCGCGCTAGGGCGTCCCTCCCGACCGCCGTCGTTGCGCGTCCGGATCGTTCGGCGCACAATGATGGACGGGCGGCCCGCGCGAAGCCGGGGCCGACCGACCACTGACCAGGGGGAGCTCACCGGATGCTTGCTTCGATCCGACGGCCGACGTTCGAGGACCTGAACCTCTCGACCGGCAAGCGCGCACGCCTCTACACGATGATGTACCAGCATGGCCCCGCCAACGGGACGCTGATGCTGCTGCCGATCGATCAGGGGCTCGAGCACGGTCCGGTCGATTTTTTCGACAATCCGGACGCGATCGACACCGACTGGGTCCTGCGCCTCGCGGTCGAAGGCAACTTTTCGGGCATCGCCTATCACATCGGGCTGGCGGAGAAGTACCACCAGCGGTATGCCGGCCGCGTGCCCCTGGTGCTCAAAGTCAACGGCAAGACGAACGTCCCGCCGGATGACAATTCGTTCAGCCCGCTGACCTCAGGGGTCGAGGACGCGGTCCGGCTCGGTGCCAGCGCGGTCGGCTACACGCTCTACGTCGGCTCGCCGGCGCAAGATCGCGATCTGCAGCAGGCCAACGACGTGCGGCGGGAGTGCGAGAAATACGGCCTGCCGCTGATCGTGTGGGCCTACCCGCGCGGCTCGGCCGTCAAGGCGAAAGGCGGGCAAGATTCGCTCTACGCGGTCGACTACGCGGCGCGCGTGGCCTGTGAAGTCGGCGCCGACATCGTGAAGCTCAACGTGCCGAACTCTGAGGAGGCGGCCGCGGCGGCGCCCAAGCCGTACAACACGCTCACGATGAGCGAGCTCGACGGCCTGCGGAAGGTCGTGAAGTCGGCCGGACGCACGCTCGTGCTCGTCTCGGGCGGCTCGAAGCTCAGCGACGACGACACGCTCCACAAGGCGCGGCTGGCGATGGAAGCGGGCTGCGTCGGCCTGATCTTCGGCCGCAACATGTGGCAGCGCAATTGGGACGATGCGAACTCCATTGCCGGGCGCATCCACGACCTGATGAAAGAGTTCGGCGCATAAGTGCAAGCCACACTCGAGCGGCGGATCGAGTCCGCGCTCGACCGCATCCGGCCGATGATCCAGGCCGACGGCGGTGACGTGTGGCTGGTTCGCGTCGAACAGCACGTCGCGTACGTACAGATGATCGGCGCTTGCGGCGGCTGCGCCGCTTCCCACGCAACCCTCAAAGGCGGGATCGAAGCCGTCGTGCGTGAGGACGTCCCCGAGATCGTCGCGGTCGAACAGCTCTGAGCGAATGATGAGGACGTAAGCGTGCCTCAGATTTCTCCACGGGAATTTCGCGCGCTGCCGCTGCGTGCGCATACATTCCTCGCCGATGTGCCGCTGCACGACGTCTGGGCAGTCGACCTGCCGCGATCGCGCGAGCGCGTGACGCTGGCCGAATTCAATGCCCTGGAGAATCAGCACCGGGCGATCGGGCGATTCCCGGCGCCGACGCGCGCGCTCTTCCGCCTGCGGTTCTTTCTGGGTCGGTTTTTCCGGCTCGAGGACGAACCAAGAAACGCGGCTGCGACCTCGTTCGCATCCCGGCTGACGCCCGACGATCGCGCCCGCTCTTCCGTCGCGGCCGGTACGCCCGACGGGCTGTTTCGCGTCGTCTATCGTTTCGAGAACGAGCAAGTGCTCGAGCTGCAGAATCGTACGGCGCACGCCGCGGCGGTCAGCGCGCTGGCACAAACCGCGGACGGCTATCGCTTCTACTTCGCGGTGTACGTCGCGAAGGCGAGTTGGCTTACCCCGTTCTACATGGCCCTCATCGACCCGTTCCGACGCTGGATCGTGTATCCGGCGCTGCTGAAAAGCATCCACGCCGCCTGGGTCAGATTCGCCTGAAGCGCGGCCTCCGCGGTTAGCCGCCGGGGTTGCGGAAGACCAACGCCGCGTTGATTCCGCCGAAACCGGCCGAGTTCGAGAGGACGGCCCGGATCGGCCGTTTGGTGCGCGCGCGGGTCACCGCGAGACCGAGCTCGGTATCGACATCTTCACTATTGACGCTGCGCGGTACGACATCGTGGACGATCGAGAACAGCGAGAGCGCCGCTTCCCATGCGCCCGTTGCTCCCAGCGCGTGGCCGTGCTGACCTTTGGTCGCGTAGACCGGCAGGCCGCCGGCGCGCGCGCCGAACACACGTCCCATGGCCAGCGCTTCGCAGCGGTCTCCGAGCGGGGTCGCGCTGCCGTGCGCGTTCACGATGTCGATCTCGTCCGGGGCAACGCCCGCATCGTCCAACGCGCGCTTCATCGCGGCCGCGTTCATCATCCCGTCGGGCCGCGGCGCCGACATGTGATGCGCGTCGTTGGTCAGCCCGTAGCCGGCCACTTCACCGTAGACCTTCGCGCCGCGGGCACGCGCGTCGTCCAGCCGCTCGAGCAGTAAGATCCCCGCGCCTTCCGCCATCACGAACCCGTCGCGATCGGTATCGAACGGACGGCTGGCCGCCGGAGGATCGTCGTTGCGCTCCGACATCGAACGAATCACGGTGAAGGCGCCGTAGACCAGCGGCGAGAGCGGAGCTTCGACACCGCCGGCGAGCGCCGCACGAACGTCGCCGCGCGCGATGGCGCGAAACGCGTCGCCGATCGCCACCGCACCGGCGGCACAGGAGTTGCCGTTCGCGACCGTCGGGCCGTGCAGGCCGAATTCGATCGCGACGTTGCAGGCGGCCGCGCCCCCGAACACCGAGAGCGCCAGCAGCGGGCGCACCGCGTCGAGTCCGCTGGCGCGGAACACGTCGTGCTGTTCGTCGGCGAAGGCGAGGCCGCCGAGCGCCGAACCGAGGTACACGCCGACGTCCGCGGCGTCACCGTTGAGGTGGTACGCGGCATCGTCGATCGCAAGCCGCGCCGCGGCGATCGAAAACTGCGCGAAGCGATCGGTCCAATGCAGCCGTTTGGCCGACAAAAAGTCGCGCGGATCGAAGTCGTCGACCTGCGCCGCTATCCGCGAGCGGTAGCCGGTCGTATCGAAGCGCGTAACGGGAGCGACGGCGCGCCGTTCCGACAGCACGCCCTCCCAAAACGCGGGACCGCCGATGCCGAGCGGCGTCACGACGCCGATCCCGGTTACGGCGACCCGGTGCTCGCCGGGTTTCACGTCGCAGGCTCCGCAGCCGCTGCAGCTTCGGCAAGCCGTTTGATGCGGGCCAGAGTCTTGGTCGCGATACCGTCGATGAAATAGTCCGAGACGAGGTGTTTGCCGAGCCACGCGGCGGCGACCGGGAAGCGAAACGCCAGCCGGTGCTCGATCGTCACCCGCGTGCCGCCGGGAATGGGGTCGAACGTCCAAGCCACATCCATGCCGCGCGTCCAGCCGCGCACGTGGCGAAACGTGATGCGCGGCGTGACGGCATCGTTCGTCTGTTCGGCAACCCACGCCACGGGGAAAACATCGCGCCACGCGCTCATCGCGACGACCAGCATCGCACCACGCTCCTCGAGGATACGAACGTAACGGTAGTGCGGCAGGATGTCGGGCCAGCCGGCAGTCTGCGAGCCGAGGCGGTACACGATCGCGGCCGGCGCGGCGACGTCGATCGAAGTGCGCGTGACCATCATGCCAGCAGCCGCCCGAGCAGTGCGATTCCGAAGGCCCGCGGCGGCGGAACCGCGCCCGCCAGTGCATCGATCAGCCGCGCACCGAGGTCCGGCCGCCGCGCGAGCCGCAGCGCGGCACGCCGCGCGAGCGGCGGCGCTTCGATCAGCAGCGAGACACCGCGCGCAAGGCGCGTACGACGCTCGAAATCGACCTCGCGCCAGCGGGCGTACGCGCCGAACGCGGCCCGCTCCGGGGCGCCGCCGAACACGGCGAGCACCGCAGCCGCCGCGTGCTCGGCGCCGGTCAGCGCCAGGAAAACGCCTTGGCCGGTAAACGGATCGAGAAACCCCGCCGCGTCGCCGATCAGCAGCGCGCCGTCGACCGCCGTGCGCCGCACGCGATGTTCCAGCGGACCGATCGAGACCCGCTGGCCCAGGCGCGTCGCGGCCGCGAACGAGCGGACCCCGTCGCCAAGCGCGGCAGCCGCCCCGCCGACCCCGGCATCGACGTCGGCGGCCCAGCGCGCGAGCCGCGTGCGCGGCACGACGACCATCACGTTCGCGCGCTCGGCGTTCAGCGGGTTGAGCGCGAAGTACGCGCCGCCGCCCGCATACATTTCGACATAGCCGTCCATGGTGCCGAAGCCGGTGTAGTGGCCCCCGATCGCGTACCGCCCGCGGCCTGCGGACCCCCGCGTCAGCCCCAGCTTGCGCGCTACAAGCGATCCCGCGCCATCGGCACCGAGCACGACGCGGGCGGCGCGCGGCACAAGAGCGCCGTCGTCGCCGCGCACCGCGAGGCCGGTGCAGCGCCCGCCCGTCACGATGACGTCTTCGACCCGTGCCCTCTCCAGCGTCGCACCGGCTGCGAGGGCGGCGTCGAGCAGGATGCCGTCCAGATCTTCGCGCGCGCACGCCAGCGCGGGCTCGGAGAAGGGCAGGACGACCGGCGGCGCTCCGGATGCAACCAACCGCACACCCTGCAACGGCGCGGCTCGCTTTCGAACCGCGTCGAGCACGCCCAGCCGGGCCAAGGCTGCGACGGCGCCGCCGTTGAGGTACTCGCCGCAGACCTTACGGCGCGGAAAGCGGGCGCGCTCAACGATCCGCACGTCGACGCCGGCGCGAGCGAGCAGCAACGCGGCCGCACTGCCGGCCGGTCCGCCGCCGGCAACGATTACGTCGTTCATCCTGTCTTCTGCGATGCAGGGGTCATTCTGCGTATCGATGATGAGAAAACGCTGAAGGTTCGCCGGACAGATTGCCGTCGGTCAACGTCATGCGAAAGAATGCTTCACGCCGAACCTGCGGCGCACGCCAGCCCGCCGCACGCGCCAGATCGAGGGCCTCGACGGGCGTATAGGCGCGCCGAACGGAGAGCGGCGCGTCGTGGCGCGTCAAACGATTGCGCGACGTTCGCGACCACAGCCAGGTGACGCCCAGCGCCAACGCAGACCGCCGCAAGTCGCACACGATCGGACCTAGGCGCGCGACGCGCCGCAGCTCCCGCAGGAGCGCGCGGGCCGGCTCGGGATCGAAATGATGGAGGGCCAGCGTGCACAGCGCCGCGTCGAAGCTTCCGTCATCGAACGGCAGCGCGGTTCCGTCCCCGTGCACGAAGCTCAGCGCGGGATTACCGGCCGCCGCGGAGCGCGCGATGGCGAGCATCTGCTCGCTCGCGTCCAGACACGTCACGGACAGCGAGACGCCACGCCGCACGCCGTCGCGCACGAGGGACAGGGCGACATCGCCGGCGCCGCTTCCGACATCGAGCACGCTGCGCGCGCCGCAGGCGCGCAGCGCGCGCACGACCGGCGAGATCCCGCCGAAGGCCGCGTTTGCAAACGCGATGTCGTGCAGGTTTGCATCGAGTTCGCCGACGTCGTCGACGACCTCGTCCATCAGCTCGCGGGCGGTCGCGCGGCGCAAGCGAGCTTCAACGACCTATTTCTTATACCAGTCCGCGTTGATCTCGACGTAGTTCTTCCACTTTTCCGGGACGTCGGCGTCGGCATAGATCGCCTCGACCGGACAGGCGGAAACGCAGGCGCCGCAATCGATGCAGACTTCGGGATCGATGAAGAGCATCTTGTCCTCATCGTCCCCGTGAATGCAGTCGACGGGGCAGACATCGACGCACGATTTGTCCTTGGTACCGATGCAGGGTTCGGTGATGATATAGGCCATCCCAAACGCGAAGGTTGTGCGAGGGCCCGGCGGCCTCCTACCGACAAAAGCGGCAGCCCCGGCCGCCAAAAGTGCAGCGGCGCGCCCCGACCGACCGGAACGCGCCGCGTGTCTTTCGCGATCGGCAGCTAGTACGTTGCGCGGCGCCCGCTTAGCAAGCGCGCGATGAACAGCAGAATCACGCCGCCCACGAACGCCACCGCGATGCTCCACAGGTTCAGACCGGTGACGCCGGCGTTACCGAAGGCGTTGAAAACCCACCCGCCGATGAAGGCGCCGACGACGCCGACCAGCAGGTCACCCAGCACCCCGCCGGGGCCCTCACCGGGCACGACATATTTTGCGAGAAATCCCGCGATAAGACCGACAACCAGCCAGGCCAGCAGTGACATTCCCATTCCTCGATGCTCCCCTTCCGTCTTCCCTCGACGTGCGAGCGGTCAAGCACCGCCTCACGAAAAGAATCTTCCCGAGATGCGGCTTTACGAAACCGTGACGTGCGAAACCGGGGTCGGTCCCGCGGGGTAGGTGAGGATAATGACCGCTACCTGTGAGGTCTGCCGCGCGAAGCCGGCCAACACCCACGACTTTGCCCTGCGCGGCGGACGTTGGGTGCCGGCCGAATTGTGCGATGACTGCGTGAAGCGCCGCCGCCGCGCGCCGCTGACCGTGCTCGGGGCCGCCGCGGCGGCGGCAGCGCTGGTCGGTGGCGCCGCGATCGCGATCGACACCTACAACCGGCGGCAGCAGCCGGGAAACGAACCGGCGCCGCCGGCGAGCCCGTCGCTGGGGACCAGCCTGGGCCGGGTCTTCTCCGGCGGCGCTTCGACGCTCGCGCAGTACTCGCGCGACCTGACCGAGGCGGCCCGCAAAGGCGAACTCGATCCGGTGATCGGGCGTGACGACGAAGTGGAGCGCGTCGTGTCGATCCTCGCGCGACGCAGCAAGAACAATCCGGTGCTGATCGGCGAACCCGGAGTCGGGAAGACGGCGATCGTCGAGGGGCTTGCACAACGCATCGCGCAGGGCAGCGTGCCGCAGGCGCTGCGCGACAAACGCGTGCTGGCCCTTTCCTTAGGCCCGCTGGTAGCCGGCACGAAGTACCGCGGTGAATTCGAAGGCCGGGTCAAGAAGATTCTCGATGAGGTCAAGCGCGCGGGCCGCGACATCATCCTGTTCATCGACGAACTGCACACCCTGGTCGGCGCCGGCGCGGCCGAAGGGTCGCTCGACCTGAGCTCGATGATCAAGCCGGAATTGGCCCGCGGCGAACTGCAGTGCATCGGCGCGACCACCTTCGACGAGTATCGCAAATACGTCGAATCCGATGCCGCGCTCGAGCGCCGCTTTCAGCCGGTGCACGTCGACGAGCCGACGATCGAACAGACCGTCGCCATCCTGCGCGGCCTGCGGCCGAAGTACGCCGCGCATCACCACGTCACGATCGACGACGATGCGCTCGCAGCCGCCGCCGCACTTTCAGCGCGCTACATCGCCGACCGGTACCTACCCGACAAAGCGATCGACGTCGTCGACGAAGCGGCGGCGACTGCGGCGATGCGGGGCGACCTGCATGTCGCCGTCGAGCAAGTCGCCGCAGTCGTTTCGCGCTGGACGGGCATTCCCCAAGGCACGATCACCGAGGCGCAGCGGGCCGGGCTGCTGGCGCTCGAAGCGACGCTCGGCGCGCGCGTGATCGGGCAGGACGCCGCGGTCCGCGTGGTCGCCGAAGCGATCCGGCGCGCGCGTGCCGGCCTCAAGGATCCGCGCAAACCGGTCGGCGGATTTCTGTTCATCGGGCCGAGCGGCGTCGGCAAGACCGAACTCGCGCGCGCGCTGGCGCACGCGCTGTTCGGCACCGACGATGCGCTGATCCGGCTCGACCTCTCGGAATACACCGAATCGCACACGATCTCGCGCTTAATCGGTGCACCGCCGGGCTACACCGGCCATGAAGAACCGGGTCAGCTGACCGAGCCGATCCGGCGGCGGCCGTATTCGGTCGTCCTGTTCGACGAGATCGAGAAGGCGCACCCCGACGTCGCGGCGATCCTGCTGCAGATTCTCGACGACGGTCGCGTCACCGACGCCAAGGGCCGCTCGATCGATTTCCGCCACGCGATCGTAGTGCTGACCTCGAACACCGAACGCGACGAGCTCGAGTCGATGCTCCGTCCCGAACTGCTCGACCGGATCGACGAAATCGTCGTCTTCGCAGCGCTCGGTTCGGCCCAGATCGAACGGATCGTCGAACTTCAAATCGAGCTGCTGGCGACCCGTGTCGGAACGCAGGCGATGCGGCTGGATCTGACCGAACGCGCACGCCGCTTCCTGGCCGACGAGAGCATGGCGCAGGGCAACGGCGCGCGCTTCGTCGCCCGCGCGATCGCGCGCCACGTGACGACGCCGCTCTCCGACGCGATCCTGCGCGGACGTCTGACCAGCGGCCACACGGCACGCGTCGATTACGACGGCACCGACATCACGGTCGCGGCGGCATGAGACGGTTCTTGCCGGCACTGGTCATGATGTTCGCGACCGCCGCCGGCGCGGCGGCGCAAAGCGTGCCGCTGCGCACGCCGCCGCAGCCGGGCTCGAGCCAAACCGCGAACCTGATCTTCGACGCCATGATGGCGGTCGCACGCGCGGCCTCCACGAACGCGCCGGCCAGCACCGCGGCGGCGCTTGCGTACCAGCACGCGGTGCAAAGCTACAACCTCGGCGACGACGCCAACGCCCGGGCGCAGGCGATCCAGGCGCTGATGGAGGCCAACCGCACGCCGGGCAGTGCGTTCCCGGTGCTCCGCTCGACGATTCCGCAAACCAGCGCGCTGCAGACGTCCCCGTTCCCGCTGGCGGGCGGCACCGTCGCGCAGGTCGACGCCGACGCCTTCGTGGCCCAAGCGCGCGGTGCGGTTGCGAACTGCCGCGCGGCGAAGTCCCCCAACACCGCGGCAGCGGCCGACGATCTGGCCGGCGCCGAACGCGACGACCGCGCCGGGCGCTACCTCAACGCGCGGGTCGAAGCCCGGGCCGCGGTCGATCTCTGCGCCGCAGCTACTTTAGCGCACCCTTGATCGCGGCTTCGATCTGCCCGGCATCCATCTGCCCTAAGCGATAGGTCGTCACGACGCCCCGCCGGTTGATGAAGACGTGGACCGGCATCGCGATCGCGCCGTAGGCTTTGCCGACCGTTCCGCTGTCGTCGGTCGCTACCAAGTCGTAGGGCCCGTGGTATTTCTTCTGAAATGCGGCGGCCTCGCCCGGCGCGTCGAGCTCGTCGATTCCGACGACTTCCAGCCCGCTGCGCGCGTACTTCGCGCGCAGCGCTCCGATCGACGGCGCTTCCTCGTTGCACGGCCCGCACCATGACGCGAAGAAGTTCACGTAGACAGCGTGGCCCTTCAGCGCGCCGAGAGCCACGACTTTCTTGTCCGGAGACGGCAGGCTGAAGGCGGGCGCCGGCTGGCCGGCCAGCGGAACGGCAGACGCTGCTACGGGGACGAGCGTGAGCGCGGCCGCGGCGGCTGCGAAACGAAAGAGCTGCACGTTTCCTCCAACCGGCTCGGATTCCCGACGGTTCCCGCTACACCAGGCTCGGGAAACGCACGGTCGCGGCGTCGTCGTGCATCTGCGCCACCAGCTCGTCGACCGAATCGAAGCGCCGCTGCGCCCGCACGAAGCGAAAGTCGCGCAAGGCGAGCTGTTCCCCGTAGAGCGAGCCGTTGAAATCGAGCAGCCACGCTTCGACGGTCCGGCTCGCACCGTCGAAGGTGGGATTGGTGCCGATCGAAGCCAACCCCAGGTAATCGCGCCCGTCGTGGCGCGCCGTGATCCGGTACACGCCATCGGGCGGCAGCAGCTTGTGCGGCGGAACGGTCACGTTCGCGGTCGGGTAGCCCAGATCGTGCCCCCGCCCGGCGCCGAACGCCACCACGCCGGTGACGCTGAACGACGCGCCCAGCAGACGATCGGCGGCGGCGAAATCGGCCGCCGCGATCGCCGCGCGAATCCGCGTGCTCGAGACCCGCTCGCCCTCGTCGCGCTCGTTGGGCACCGCGATGACGTCCCGGCCGCGCGCTGCGAAATGCTCGCGCGCGAACGCGATGTCGCCGGCGCGCTTGCTGCCGAAACGAAAGTTCTCACCCACCACCATCGCGCGCGCATTGAGCCGCAAGATCAGCGTTTCATCCAGAAACGCCGCCGGACTCAACCCCGCGACGGCGGCATCGAACGGAATCACGTACGCGACGTCGAGCCCCGCGCGGGAAAATGCATTGACGCGCTCCTCGAGCGTCGCGATCAGCGGCGGTTCCTGACCGGGACGCAAAAACGCCGACGGATGCTCGCGAAAGGTCAGCACCGCAGTCCGCTCGCCGGCGCGGCGCGCCTGCAGCGCGGCGCGCACGATCGCCCGGTGACCGCGATGAAATCCGTCGAAGAACCCGATCGTGACGACGAAGGCGCGCTCGGGAGCCGTCGCGGGCAGCGTGTGATGGATCTTCACAGGAAGACCTTGCGCGGCGCGAGCAGCGCGCCGACCGTCTCGCCGACGCCGACCAGCGCGCGCGCGGAATCGCGCACGAACACGTGCTTATCCGCCGGCATCTCCGCCAGCGGCACCATCCGCCCGGCCCGAAAATCGGTCGCGCCGCGGCCGTCGAGCACGACGGTCGGAATCGGAATCACGCGCTCGGGCGGAACCAGCGCCTCGTCCGGCCCGCGCTCCACTTCGTCGAGCGTCCAGCTCTCGGAGAGCACGAACGGGCCGGATGCGTCGCGCAGCAGTGCGCCCATGTGGCCGACCGTCCCACACGCCGCGGCGATATCTTCGCACAAGGTGCGCACGTACGTGCCCTCGCTGCAGGCGATCCGCAGCCGGATCGTATCGCCGTCGCGCCCCAGCACCGCCAGCGCGTAGATCGTGATCGAGCGCGCTTCGCGCACGACCGTCTGCCCGGCGCGCGCGAACGTGTACAGGCGCCGCCCGCCGCTTTTGACCGCGCTGTACATCGGCGGTACCTGCGCGACGGCGCCGACGAACGCCGGCAGCACGGCCTCCAGCCGCTCGGTCAGATCGGAAGGCACCGCGCGTTCGACCAGCGTCTCACCACCGGCATCGCCGGTGACCGTCGCGCGGCCGAACACCAGCGTGCACACGTACCCCTTACGCCGGTCGGCGATCATCGGGATCAGCCGCGTCGCCTTGCCGAGCGCGATCGGCAGCACCCCAGAAGCCTGCGGATCGAGCGTTCCGACGTGACCGACCGCCAATTTTCCGCCCGGCTCCGGGTAGATCCGGCGCAGCCGCGCGCCGAACTGCGTCGACGACAGGCCCGCCGGCTTGAAGAGGTTGACGAAACCGAGCACGAGCTAGCCTAAGTGCTCGTCAAAGACCCTGCGCGCGCAGTGCAGCGTGAACGCCCTCGAGCGCCGCTTTGAGATCGCCCGGAAAGGTCAGCCCCGAGGCCATGAAATGGCCGCCGCCGCCCATCGTGGCGGCCGCCGCCTGCACGTTGACGCGCCCGCTCGAACGCAGACTCACCCGTACCGCGCCGTCGAAATCCTTGAACAGCGCCGCCGCCTCGACGCCCTCGACCGCGCGCAGATGCTGGATGATCTCTTCGGTATCCTCACCGTCGGCCCGCGCCTCGGCAAGCATCGCCTCGTCGACGACCGTCCAGCAATAGCGCCCGTCGTCTTCGAGCACCGCGCGATCCAACGCCATCCCGAGCAGCTTGGTCGCCGCAAAACGCTTGTTCGCGAAGATCTCCTCCGTGATCAGCGGCTTGTCGGCACCGTACTCGATCATCTCGGCCGACATGCGCAGCACTGCCGCGGTCGTGTTCGTGTGCATGAAGGCGCCGGTATCGGTCATGATCGTGGTCAGAATGCAGGTCGCGATCTCGGGCGTGATCTGCACGTCGAGTTCGTGCAGCAGCCGCAGCACGCAGGTTCCAGTCGATGCTTCCGACGGAATGACGTAATTCAGCGCGCCGAAGTGCGAGTTCCCCAGATGGTGATCGATGTCGAGCATGTTCGCCCGGTCGATCTGCGGCAGAAACTCCCCGGCCCGCGAGAAATCGCTCATGTCGCAGAACACCCACAGCGTGTCGGCCGGCAGATCGGCGGGCACCGCGCGCGCAACGAATTCCGCATCCGGCAGAAAGCGCAGATTCCGCGGCACCGGATCCTGCTGAAAATAGCCGACCTGCTTCCCGAGCTGCTTGAGCGCGAGCCCGAGCGCCAGTCCGGCGCCGAGCGTGTCGCCGTCGGGCTTCACATGCGAGACGAACATGAACGACGACCGCGCCCGCAGTTCTTTGATAACGGTTTCGGTACTGTCTGAGACGACCGTGACGCTACTCATCGATCACCTTCGCGCGTTCGAGCGTCTTGTGCAGCGCGATCGCGCGCTCGGTGCTGCGATCCTCGACGAACGTCAGCTCCGGCGTATACCGAAGATCGATCGCATGCCCAAGCTCACCGCGCAGAAACCGCGCCGCACTTTCCAGCGCGTCCATCGTCTGCCGCGCCACATGCCGGTCCCCGATGATCGACACGAACACCTTGCAGAACTTCATATCCTGCGTGATCTCACACCGCACGACGGTGACAAACCCCAACCGCGGGTCCTTGAGATCCTCACCAATAATCTTGGCCAACGCGCGCTGGATCTCCGCATCGATCCGAGCCTGCCGCTGCTGCTTCACGCGCCGCTCCGCGACGCGAACGCATCGTGCCAGGCGCCGGCGGCGGGCATAGTACCACGCCGGGGCGTTGCAGCAATCGGCGAAGGCAGAATGCCGAGAGCCGATTGTGCACGAGCAGCGTTTTTCCAAGGATGGAAAAACGCGGGCGTCCCCGGCGGGGTACTATGCCCGCCGCCGGCGCCCGCCACAACGTAAGCCACTACGCCGGCTGCAACTCCGGAGCCACAAGCTCGGAAGTCCAAGCCTCGATCACGTCGCCGGCCTTGAGATCGGCAAACCGCGCGACCTGAATGCCGCACTCGAAGTTCTCAGCCACTTCGCGCACGTCGTCCTTGAAGCGCCGCAGCGACTCGATCTCGCCATCGAAGACCACCGCGGCGTCACGCAGCACGCGCACCTTGGAGTTGCGCGTGATCTTGCCGCTCTGCACGTAGCAGCCGGCGATCGTTCCGACCTTTGAGACCTTGAAGATCTCGCGGACCTCGGCACGGCCGAGCACGATCTCGCGGAATTTCGGTGCCAGCATCCCGACCATGGCCTTCTTGAGGTCGTTTTCGACGTCGTAGATGACCTGATAGAAACGCAGATCGACCTGCTCGGAGTCGGCGAGCCGTTTGACCGACTCGTCGGGCCGGATGTTGAAGCCGATCAGCACCGCGTTCGAGGCCGACGCCAGGTTGACGTCGTTTTCGGTGATGCCGCCGACGCCGGCGAGGATGACGCGCACGTCCACTTCGCCGTTCGAGAGCGATTCGACGCGCCCGCGCAGCGCCTCGACCGAGCCTTGGCCATCGGCCTTGAGCACGAGGTTGAGGGTCTTCTGGCCACCATCGGCCGGCATCATCATGAACGTCTCGAGCGAGACCTTCGCGCCGCCGGTCGTGGCCGCCATGCGCACGTCGCGCCGCTTGGTGGAGCGTTTGGCTGCCGCTTCGCGGGCCGATTTCTCGTCGGAGACGACCATCATCGTGTCACCCGCCGAGGGGACGTCGTTGAGTCCCATGATCTCGACCGGAACCGACGGGCCGGCTTTCTTCGTCTGCTTGCCCTTGTCGTCGATCAGCGCCCGGATCTTGCCGTAGGTCGGCCCGACCACGACGACGTCGCCAACCCGCAGCGTGCCGTTCTGCACCAGGACGGTCGCGACGGGACCGCGGCCGCGGTCGAGTGCGGACTCGATCACCACGCCGCTGGCGCGCCGGTGCGGGTTCGCTTTGAGCTCGCGCAGATCGGCTTCGAGCAGCACCGTTTCGAGCAGTTGATCGATGTTGGTGCCGTTGCGCGCCGACACGCCGACCATCTCGATCTTGCCGCCCCACTCGACCGGCTGGAGGCCTTCGTCGGTGAGCTGCTGCTTGACGCGATCGGGTTGGGCGTTTTCCTTGTCGATCTTGTTGATCGCGACCACGATCGGAACGCCCGCGGCCTTGATGTGCGAGATCGCTTCCTTCGTCTGCGGCATGACGCCGTCGTCGGCCGCCACGACCAGGATCGCGACGTCGGTGACTTTGGCGCCGCGCGCGCGCATGGCGGTGAACGCCTCGTGACCCGGCGTGTCGATGAAGGTGATCTCGCGGCCGTTTTGCGCGACCGTGTAGGCGCCGATCTTTTGCGTGATCCCGCCGGCTTCGCCGGCCGCGACGTTCGCAAAGCGGATCTTGTCGAGCAGTGACGTCTTGCCGTGGTCGACGTGGCCGAGGACGGTGACGACCGGCGGCCGCGTCTGCAGCATCTCCGGCTTGTCTTCTTCCTGCTCCACGACCACTTCGTCGCCGGCTTCCTTGACGATCGCGTTGAAGCCGAACTTGCGCGCGACGGCTGTGGCCTGATCCGACGAGATGTTCTGGTTGATCGTCGCCATCGTGCCGATGCGAATCAGCTCGCGGATGACGTCAGCCGCGGGCACGATCATCGAGGTCGCGAGCTCCTGGACCGTGAGCACGTCGGGGATCTCGATCGATTCGAGTTGTTTGCTCGGATCCTCGACCCGGTCGACGTAGGCGCCACCGCTGCGGCGGCGCTGCTTCTCGAGCCGCATCTCCGCATCGCGGGCCTTCTTGGCCTCGAGCTGCTCGCGCGTGCCGCGACCGCGATTACCGGGGCGGCCGCCGGGGCCGCCGCCGGACGAGGGGGTCGGACCGCCGGGCGTGATCGGGCCGTTGCCGGCCGGAATGCCCGGGCGGCCACCGCCGAAGGGACGCGGGCCGGCGGTCGCGCCGGGGATCGCGCGGAAGGCGCCGTTACCGGCCGGACGACGGGCGACCGGAGCGCCCGGAACCGCGGCGTTGGGCGCGACGGGTGCACTGGGTGCGGCCGGTGCCCCTGTAGCCGGCGGGCGCGCTTGCTGATACTGACCGGGAACGCCCTGACCGGGTCGCGGTGCGACCCCGGGGCGGCCGGGAATCTGGCCGTTGCCTTGACCGGGCGCGCTCAGCGGGCGCTGCGGCGTACGCGGCGGCCGAATCGAGGCCTGGCCGCTGGGGACAGGCTGCAGCTGCTGCACCGGTTCGCTCGGCGCAGCCGGGCGAGGCGGAGGCATCGGGCCGGTCGGCGCGGGCCGAGGTCCGGCGGCAGCCGGGCGGGGCACCGCGACCTCGGGCAGCGGCGGTTCGACGGGCGGGGTCGCTGCGGCCGCCGGCTCGACGGTTTTCGCGGCAGCCGGGCGGTGGGCCGTGGTGCTGGGGATCGGACGCAGCTTCGGCGGGGCAGCCGCGGGTGCGCTGGGTTCGGCCGGAGCCGCGGCAGCGGGCTTTGCGGGCGCCTTCGCGCGCGGCGACGGCGCCACGGCGGCGTTGCCGTTGCGTGCTGCGGCGGCGGCGGGCGGGGCGGCCTCGGGCACAGCGGCAACCGCCGTCTTGGCGGCGGTTTTTGCGCCCTTGAGCTGCGCCCGAAGAAGGTCGGCGACCTTCGGTTCGACGACGCTGAGCTGGTTCTTGGCGTCGAGACCGAGGCGCTCGAAGAGCGCGAGCAGGTCTTTCGACGACATTCCAAGCTCCTTGGCGAGCTCGAAAATTCTGGGTTTACCGGTTGGCATGCAATCCTTCTCGAATACGGCGCCGCGAGTCGCCACCGCCCCTACACGTCATAGTTCCGTGATCCGGGGCTACCATTGTAACAGAGCTTCGACACTGAACCCCGGATAACGTCTGTTCTTTGCAACGCGTTCCGCACACGCGCGCGAGCACAAGTACGTTCCGCGTCCCGCCGAGCGGCGGCCCCGGTCGGCGCTCCAGCGTCCATCCGGACCCCGGGTGAAGCGCCGCAGCGCCGGTTGCGGGAACGCGGTCCGGCAGCCGACACAGGTGCGCACGGGAGTCATTCGCTGGTGAACAATTCCCGCTTGATCTCTTGGAGACGGCGCAGCAGATCGTCCTGGTCGATGACGTCCTCCTCGACTGCCCCGTCTTCGGCGACGGCCTCTTCGACGACCGCGGTCTCGCCCAAGGCCGCTTCGGCGGCTCGAGCCTCGCGCTCGGCGAGGTAGCGCTCGCGCGCTTCGGCCGCCTCGGAGTCGCTGGTGATGTCGAGGCGCCAACCGGTCAGACGCGCGGCCAGCCGCACGTTTTGTCCCTCACGGCCGATCGCTAGCGACAGCTGATGGTCGGGTACGGTCACCAGGCCGATCCCTTCGTCCTCGAACAGTTCGACGCCGAGGACCTTCGCCGGCGCCAGCGCGTTGGCCACGAAGGTCGGCAGGTCGGGAGCCCAGCGGATCACGTCGATCTTCTCACCGCGCAGCTCGTCGGAGACGTTGCCGATGCGCGACGACTTCGGACCCAAACAGGCGCCGACGGCGTCGATCTCGGGCCGCTTCGAGGTGACCGCAACCTTGGTGCGCGCGCCGGGTTCGCGCGCGATCGCCATGATCTCGACGATGTCGTCCTGGATCTCCGGGACTTGGAACTCGATCAGCCGCTGCACGAGCCCTTCGGCCGCGCGCGACAGTACGACCAGCGGACCTTTGTTCGTCTTGCGGACGTCGAGCACGAAGGCGCGAATCCGGTCGTTGATGCGGTAGTTCTCGCGCGGTACCTGTTCGGAGAACGGCAGCAGCGCCTCGGTCTTGCGATCGTCGAGCAGCACGAACATGTTGCGCTGTTCGTAGCGCTGCACGGTGCCGAGCACGACGTCGTGAAGCTTCGCCGAATAGGTGTTGTACACCGTATCGCGCTCGGCTTCCCGAATGCGCTGCACGATGACTTGCTTCGCGGTCTGCGCGGCGATGCGTCCGAAATCGCGCGGGGTGACGATTTCGTCGTAGAAATCACCGGGCTCGTAGCGCGAACCCGCCGCGCCTCTGGCGATCTCCAGCTTCGGATCCTGCACCTCGCCGTCACCTACCACCGTGCGCCGATGATAGACTTGATAGTCACCGGTCTGACGATCGATGGTGACGATCGCGTTCGCTTCGCCGCCGAAGTTGCGCTTGTAGGCCGAGATCAGCGCGGCCTCGAGCGCCTCGAGCAGGGACTCGAAACTGATATTGCGCTCGTTCTCAATCTCGCGGAGCGCCGCGATCATCTCTGCGTTCATCGGTTCTTCTCTCGTTGTTTCGCCCGCTGGAGATCGGCGCGCACGTCGTACTCCAGGTTGGCGGATTTGATCACCGCAAGCGGGATCGGCAATTCTTTTCCCGCGCGGGCTAGGATGACGTTCGTTCCGCGCACGCCGTCGAGCCGGCCGCGATGCGTCTTGGCTCCCTCGATCGGCAGCGTCGACACGATCCGAACCTCGCGCCCGGCGAAGCGTTCGTAGTCGGCCGGTTTGGTGAGCGGACGGTTCAAACCGGCCGATTCGATCTCCAGCGTGTAGGGATCGGTGAACGCATCGAGCGAGGCGTTGATCCGGGCCGCGACCCGTTCGCAGGTTGCGACGTCGACGCCGCCCTCGCGATCGATCGTCACCTGAAGCGCCGTCGCGCCGTGGCTCCGCTGCATGCGGGTTCCCACGATCTCGACACCGCGAAACTCCGGCTGATGCGGCAGCGCGTGCACGACCCGCTCGAACGATTCGGTAAACAGCGTCGGCTCTGCTGGACTTTGGCTCGCATCGTCCGCGGCGTGCGGCAGCTCCCGGCCCGTCGGTCTTCCAACCTGGGCGCCTAACCCGCTATTCCGCTGTGCTCGCGCAGTTAAAAGGCTCTCCGCCCCAGGCTCCGAGCCCCCCGCGCTCTGCGCGGGGCCCCCAGTCCGACCTCGCAACAACCCAGAAGGCGAGGCGCTATTTCGCTGTGCTCGGTCCATGACCAGTTCCTCGTGCCCTTACAACAGAGAAGCGCGGGCAGTGCCCACGCTTCCAGCGTCAACGTCCATCCGACATCATACGACGAAGGACGATTTCCTGCAACCGCAGTCTGTCTGCCGGGGAGGCCCCCGCTAGGGCTGCCGTGGCGCGGGCGTTGCGAGGGAGCCCGGGACGACTTTGCGCATGCTCGGATCGTCGCACGACACGTTGACGTACTCGGTGATCGGCCGCTGATTCGGATTGCGGTCGGGGAAGACGAGCGGGTTCTTGGGGTCGAAACGGGGCGGCGGGGTCGGCGGCGGGTGCTCGGTGATCCGGAACGCGCGGCAGATCTCGCGGCCGAACAGATCCTTCGTCCGCTCGAAGACGTAGGCGACCGAGTCGGCGTGGACGAGCGTGCGCGTCCGGCGGATCAGCCCGAAGGTGCGCGCCAGGACGTCGGCCGGTACCGCGACCAGCTTCTCCCAGTCCGCGGCCGCCTCGGCGGGGTCGATGGCGGCCGGCCCGTAGCCCTTGATCGAATTAACCGGGCCGTGCGGCAGCAATGCGCGCAGCCGGTCGTTGAGCGAACTTCCGGAGGGACCCGGTGATGAGTTCGGCTCGCCCGCGGACCGGCCGGTGCCCGGGCCGGGCGTGCGCGGAAGCTGCGGCGGGCTCGTTCGTGCGGCACCGGCAGCGCGCCCTGAGGGCGCGGCTGAGGCCGGCCGTTGCCCGCTCGGGCCAGGCCGCGGGCCGGTCGATCCCGCCGGATTCGGCGCTGCCGCGCTCGCGGCCGGCCGTGCGGTGCCGGGCTCGGCCCGTGCCGCGGGCGTCGCCTGGACGACCGGCGCCCGCGTCGGCGCGGCGGTCGGGCCGGAGGTCGGCGGAGCACTCGGGCGCGGCGCAGCCGTCGCCGGAGCGGGCGTCGCCGGCTCGGCGGTCGGAGCCGCGGTCGGAGCGGCTGTCGGCCGCCGGGTCGGCGCCTCGGTCGGGGGCGCCGTCGGTGCCGTCGTCGGAGCAGCCGTCGGCGGCCGGGTCGGCCGGGCCGTCGGCGGCGCGGTCGGGGCCGCCGTCGCGGCGACCGTCGGGGCGGCGGTCGGCGGGCGGGTGGGAGCCTGCGTCGGGACTGCGGTCGGCTCGGGTGTCTCCACCGCGACCCGGACGGTCGGAAGCGCCGTCGGCAGAACCGTCGGCGGCACGGATGCGGCCTCCGGCACCCGCGTGGTCACGACGACCGGCAGCGCGGTCGGCGGCACGGTGGGAGGGACTGTCGGCTGCGGCGGCGCCGAAGGCCGCAGCACGGCGAGCTCGTGATGGCGCGGCGGTACCGGGCGCGGCCGAGCGGCGACCCGGCGCGGCACGCGGTGAGGCAGCCTCCGCGGCCGGGGAATCGTCGCCGGGACCGGTGTCGGCGGCGGCACGGGGGCCGCCGAGGGCGGCTGGGCGGCCGGCGCGGCGGTCGAAGCGCGCTCTTCAACGATGAGGTCGGCCGACGCGGTCGTCTCGCTCGTGCTCGTCGAGGCCGATTGGGTCACGAGCCACAGCAAGAGTAGGAGTGCCAACAGGTGGAGGACGGCCGACAGTGCGAGCGCGACGAAATCGCGGCGTTGCGAAGGCCGCTCGATATGTGCGCCTTGGTGCGGCGGCATCACGACCGCGAGCCCTGTTCGGGGAGACCGGCAAACACCATCCCGGCGAACCCGGAACGGCCGTCCGCCGTTGACCAACTGTGACGGTGCTTTCTCCCATCCGCAGGACCGCAGGTGCAGTCGCGGAACCGCGGACGCCGATGCGTCCGCCTCCCAAACGCACGAAGATCGTGGCGACAATCGGACCCGCGTCGCGCGATCCCGCGATGCTGCGCTCGCTTTTCCTGGCCGGCGTCAACGTCGCCCGGCTCAACTTCTCGCACGGAACGCACGAGGAGCACGCCGCGACCATCGCCGACGTGCGCCGCATCGCACGCGAGCTGGAGCTGCACGTCGCGATCCTCCAGGATCTGCCGGGCCCGAAGGTGCGGACCGGCGAGTTTTCGGACGGCGTGTCCTCGATTGCGCTGCTCGCCGGATCTCCGTTCACGCTGACGACCGTGGCCGGCCCCGGCGACGCCGAATCGGTTGCCGTCAGCTACGCCGGATTCGCCCACGACGTGGAAGTCGGAAAGCGCATCTATCTTGCGGACGGTTCGATCGCGCTGCGCGTCACCGCGATCGAAGGACCGTGCGTGCGCACGCTGGTCGAAACGGGCGGCGAGCTGCGCGCCAAGCAGGGCATCAACTATCCGGACGGCACGCTCGAACTGGAAGCGGTCACCGATCGCGACCTCGAGCATCTCGACTTCGGCATCGCGAACGGCGTCGATTGGGTCGCGGTCTCATTCGTGCGCACCGCACAAGACGTCTGGCGGGTCAAGCAGCACATCGCCGAAGCCGGCCAGACCATCCCGGTGATCGCCAAGATCGAGAAGCACGAGGCGCTCGAACACATCGACGACATCTTGGCGGTCGCCGACGCGATCATGGTCGCGCGCGGCGACCTCGGAATCGAGATTCCGCTCGAAGACGTCCCGCTCACCCAGAAGGATCTGATCGCGCGCGCGAACCGCATCTCCAAGCCGGTGATCACCGCGACCCAGATGCTCGAGTCGATGATGGCCTCGCCGCGCCCGACGCGCGCCGAGACGACCGACGTCGCCAACGCGATCCTCGACGGCACGGATGCGGTCATGCTCTCCGGCGAAACGGCGCGCGGTCTGTATCCGCTCGAAGCGGTGCGGACGATGGCGACCATTGCCATGCACGTCGAGGCGCAGTACCCGCACCGCGAACTCCGCAAGCGGCGATCGCTCGAGACCGCTCTGGTCGATTCGGACGCCCACATCGGCATGTCGATCGCCGAGGCCTCCGTGCGGGCCGCCGACGCGCTCGATCTGCGGCTGATCGTCAGCGGTTCGACCACCGGCAACACGGCGCGCTACGTGTCGTCGTTCCGCCCGCAGGCACGCATCGTCACGCTGACGCCGCTCGAAGAGGTCGCGCGGCGGATGGCGGTCGTGTGGGGCGTCGAGTCGTCGGTCGTGCAGTCCTATCGATACATCGAGACGCTGATCGAGATCGCCGAAGCGCGCATCGTCGCCGAAGGCCACGCCGCGCCCGGCGAGACGATCGCGATCACCAGTGGCATGCCGGTCGGCGAAGGCGGCACCAACGTCCTAAAGATCCACCGCTTGCCTTCACGATAATTCTGGGTGCCGCTTGCGGCGTAGCCGTGGGTTTAGCGCGCGACTTCGCGGGCGACGGCGTCGGCGAAGCTGTCGACGTCGTCCTCGGTCGTGTCGAAGGAGCACATCCAGCGCACGATCGACGCGCTCTCGTCCCAGACGTAGAACCGGCGGACCGCCTGCAGCGGCGCGATCGCGTGCTGCGGCAGCACGGCGAACACGCCGTTGGCTTCGACCGGGTACGCGATCCGCACGCCCGGGATCGCCGCGACGCGGCCGGCGAGGCGGCGCGCCATGGCGTTCGCCCGAGCGGCATTCTCCAGCCAGAGCCCGTCGTGCAGCAGCGCCTCGAACTGGGCGGCGACGAAGCGCATCTTCGAGGCCAGCTGCATCCCGGATTTGCGCGCGTAGGGCATGATCTCGACCGCCGGATGCGGGCGCGGAAAGACGACCGCTTCACCGAACAGCATGCCGTTCTTGGTGCCGCCGAAGGTGCACGCGTCGACGCCCGTCTCGGCGAGCATCGCACCCAGATCGGTTCCGAGCGCCGCTGCGGCGTTGGCCAGCCGCGCACCGTCGAGGTGAAAGAAGAGGCCGTGCTCGCGCGCGACGTCGCCCAGCGCCCGCAGCTCGGCGAGCGTGTACACCGTGCCGAGTTCGGTCGACTGCGAGATCGAGATCGCGGCCGGTTGGACGTGATGCGGGTCGCCGATGCCGTGCAGCGCTCCCCGCACGTCAGCGGGCGTGAGCTTCCCATTCGTCACCGGTAGGTCGAGCAGCTTGCCGCCCGCGAATCGCTCGAACGCGCCGCACTCGTCCACGTTGAGGTGCGCGTACGCAGCGCAGATGACGGCTTGGTGCGGCCGCAGCGCCGCCGCCAGCGCGATCACGTTCGCGCCGGTGCCGTTGAAGGCGAAGAACACGTGCGCGTCGTCGCCGAGCAGGGCCCGGAAGGCGCGCTCGGCGCTCGCCGTGTGCGGATCGTCGCCGTAACCCGGGACGTGGCCGACGTTGACGTCCGCGAGCGCCGCCAGCACGCGCGGGTGGGCACCGGCGTTGTTGTCGCTCGCGAAGGTGCGCTGGGCGTTCACCGCGGTCTGCATCGCGCACCCTTCCCGGTGCGCGCGGGCACGTCCCGGTCGCCGGTCAGCGCGCCGTTTCGCGGGCCGCGAGCAATTCGACCGCGTGCTCGAGCGCCACGCCGCGTTCCTCGCCGGAGAGCATCCGCGCGATCTCGGCCGGCCGGTCGGCATCCCCGAGCGCGGCCGCGTCGATGGTCGTGATGCCGGCGCTGACCTGCTTGCGAAGCACCAGTTGCGCGTCGCCGTAGGACGCGATCTGCGCCAGGTGCGTGACGCAGACGACTTGCGCGCTGCGCGCGAGCCGCGCCAGGCGAACGCCGACCGCGGCGGCCGTCGCGCCGCCGATACCCGCATCGATCTCATCGAAGATCAGCGCCGTCCGCTCGCGCCGGTCGGCCAGCACGACGACGACCGCCAGCAGCACGCGCGAAAGCTCGCCGCCCGAAGCCGTCTTGGCGAGCGGACGTTCGGGTTCGCCCGGATTGGCGGCGAAGCGCAGCTCGGCGCGTTCGGCCCCCGCCGGTCCGATCTCGTCGAGCCGCTCGAGCGCGACTCGCAGGCGCCCCGCCGGCATCGCGAGCGCCTTCAGCTCCGAGGCGACCGCAGCGGCGACGTCGACGGCGGCCGTCGCGCGGACGGCGCCCAGGGCCGCGGATTGCGCATCCAGTTCCGTGCCGAAGGCCGCGAGCTCGCGCTGGTTCTGCGCGAGCTGCGCTTCGCGATCGTCGACATCCAAAAGCTCGGCAGCGAAGGCCTCGCGCTGCGCCCGCACCACGGCCAGCGTGCCCCCGTACTTCTTCTTCAACCGGTCGAGGGCGTCGAGCCGCGCGCTGACGGCTTCGAGTTCGCCGGGGTCGAGTTCGGCCGTCTCGCGTTCGACCCTCACGCGCGCAGCGAGTTCGCTGGTCTCGCTTTGGAGCGCACCCGCCGCGGCGGCCAATTCGGCAAAGCGTTCGCCGAAGCGGGCGAGGCCCAGCAGTGCGGCCTCCGCGCCGCCGAGCGTATCGACGGCGCCGCCGTCGTCTTCGAGGGCGCCCGCAGCGGCGGTCAGCGCGGCGACGATGCGCTCGGTGTTGGCCAGCACCTCGCGCCGCTCGCGCAGGTGCTGATCTTCGTCGTCGTCCGTCAGCTGCGCGGCATCGAGCTCGGCCAGCGCGAAGCGCGCGAACTCGGCGCGGGCCAGCGCACGTCCGCCGTCGTCGCGCAGCGCCGCTGCACGTTCGCGGGCGCGCCGCAGCGAGGCGTGCAGCTCGTGCACCTCGCCGCGCAGCGCGAGCGCGCGGGCGCCGGCGAACCGATCGAGCAGGTCGAGCGCGTAGGACGGTTCCAACAGCCGCTGCGCCTCGTGCTGCGAGACGACGTCGACCAGCGTGCCGACCAGTGCGCGCAATTGCCCGGCGCTGGCGGGAGTGCCGTTGATTCGCCCCTGCGAGCGGCCGCCGGCGTGGACGTCGCGCTGCACGATCAGGTCGTCGTCCGCCTCGAGCGCGAAGCCGGCAGCGTCGAGCCGCGCTCGCAGTTCCTCGTCAGGTTCGATCTCGAGCACGACCCGCGCACTCGGGCTGCCGGCGCGGACGCCGGCCGGATCGGCGCGGGCGCCCAGCGCGAGCGCAAGCGCGTCGAGCAGCATCGTCTTGCCCGAACCGGTCTCGCCGGTGACGACCGTCAGCCCGCCTGAAAATGCGACTTCCGCCCGCGCGATCAGTCCGACATTTTCGATCGTCAGGCGCAGCAGCGTCATTGGGCCTTGATCGGCGCGCCCCAGCGCAGTTTGTCTTCGAGCCGGGCGAAAAACGCGCGCGGGCGCACCCGCGCAAAGCGGATCGGCGCCGCTGCACGGGTGATCACGACGCGGTCGCCGGCGTGCAGGTCGGCGGCGATGACGCCGTCGGTTTCGAGGTTCGCACGCGCGATCTCACCGTTGCAGGTGATTTCGATGGTGGCGCTGCTCGGTACCATCAGCGGGCGTGCGAACAGCGTGTGCGGCATCAGGCCGGCCACGCCGAGCGCATCGACCGCGGGGTGGATGATCGGTCCGCCGGCGCTCAGGAAATACCCGGTCGAACCGGTCGGCGTCGCGACGATGACGCCGTCCGAGGGCAGCTGCGCGATCGTTTCGCCGTCGAGCACGACCCCGAACGGCACCAGCCGCGCCTGCGCGCCGCGGCGCACCACGACGTCGTTGATCGCGAGATGCTTGTCGTCGGAGCCGACCACCCGCGCGTCCAAGGCAACGCGCTCGTCGATCGCGGGTTCACCTTCGAAGGTGCGCTCCAGGGCGGCATAGCCGTCCTCGTCGGCTTCGACTTCAGTGAGAAAACCAAGCCGGCCGGTATTGACGCCGAGGATGGGGATGCCCAGCGGGTACGCGATGCGCGCGCCGCGCAAGAGCGTGCCGTCACCGCCGATCGTGAGCAGCAGTTCGGCCTCGCGCAGGTCGCAGGTCCCGGGCAGACCCAGCGTGTCGGGATCGCTCGCACAGAGCGCGATCTCGATGCCGTGCCGCATCGCGATCGCGGCGACGCGGCGCGCCGTCTCGACCGCCTGCGGGCGGTCGGGATTCAGATACAGGGCGATCGCGTTGACCACGTCAGTCGCCGGCGTCCTGGGGCGCGCCGTGAGCGCGCTCCACGAGGGCGTCCAGCGCCGCATCGTCGATCCCGGAGCCGCTGCGGCGCAACAGGAAAAAGAATTCGATGTTGCCCGACGGTCCGCGCAGCGGCGAGATCGCCGCATCGACGACTTCCAGGCCGTGCGCCCGCAGCGACGCGCGCACGTCGTGCAGCACCGCCGCGTGGACCGCGGCATCGCGCACCACGCCGCCGCTGCCGCGCAAGCGTTCGCGCCCGGCTTCGAACTGCGGCTTGACCAGTGCCACAATCGCGCCGCCGTCCCGCAGGTAACCCACCGCGCGCGCGGCGATCGTGCGCAGTGAAATGAACGATGCGTCGACCACGATCAGGTCGAAACCGCCGGGAAACGCGTCGTCGGCCAGCAGCCGGAAATTCGTGCGCTCGACGACCGTAACCCGCGGATCCTCCCGCAACTGCCACGCCAACTGCCCGTACCCGACGTCGAGCGCGGTGACGCCGCGCGCGCCGGCTTGCAGCAGCGCGTCGGTGAAACCGCCCGTCGATGCTCCGACGTCGAGCGCGTCGAGCCCGGCCGGGTCGATACGGAAGGCGTCGAGCGCGCCCGCGAGTTTGTCGCCGCCCCGGCTGACGAAGCGCGGGCGCTCGGCGACCGCGATCCGCGCACCCTCGCGGACCGTGCCGCCGGGCTTCGTCGCCGGCACGTCGTCGACGCGGACCTTGCCGGCCAAAATCAACGCGCGGGCCTGCGTGCGCGTCAAACCCGAGGCCGCCGCAACGGCGGCGTCGAGACGCCGGGCTTCAGAACGGAGCCGCGTCGTCATCGGGCGCGCCCTCGAGCGCGCGCGCCGCGGGGGCGTTGACCGCATCGATCGCCTGCTGCGCGTTCTTGAGCAGCGCCTCGCAGCGGGCGACGAGCTCGCGGCCTTCGCTGTAGAGCGCGACCGCCCGCTCGAGCTCCGGTTCTTCGGTCTCCAGCGATTTCACGATCGCCTCCAAGCGCTGGAGCGAGCCCTCAAAAGAGGCCGATTTGTCGTCTGCCATCCGATCCTTCGGCTTCGACGCGTGCGGCGAGCCTTCCGCGAGCGAGCTGCGCGGTGATGCGTGAGCCCGGCGGCGCTGCGCCCGCATCCAGCAGCGGCCGCCCGCTCTCATCCATGACGATCGCATAGCCGCGTTGCAGAATCGCTTCGGGGTTGTTGCCGCCGAGCGCCGCCTCGATACGCTGCAGCCGCGCACGGCCGCGTTCGATCAGCCGTGCCAGCGCGGTATCGAGCCGGTTCGAGCCCCCCTCGAGGCGGCCGGCGCGGCGCTGCATCGCACTCGGCACGGTGCGCGTCAACCGGTCGCGGAGTTCTTCGAAGCGGGCGCGGCGCTGGGCCAAACGCGCCGCGGGTGCGACCGCGGCCAAACGCCGCTCCACACCCGCGAGACGGTCGCGCATGACGCCGGTCCGTTCGCGGCCCGCGGCGAAGAGGTGGCGCCGCAGACCATCGACGCGCTGACGGCGCACCGCGACCGCGCGTTCGACGTCGCGCTCGAGCGCCCGCCGCAGGACGGCCAGCTGCTGCAGCAGGTCGTCACGCTTGGGGAGCAGCTGCGCCGCGGCCGACGGTGTCGCCGCTCGCTGGTCGGCCACGAAATCCGTCAGCGGCGCGTCGGCTTCGTGACCGATCGCCGAGACGGTCGGGATGCGCGACGCCGCGAGCGCGCGCACGACCCGTTCGTCGCTGAACGCGAACATGTCCTCGAACGAGCCGCCGCCGCGCGCCACGACGATCAGGTCGATGTCGCGCATCGCCGATGCGCGCGCGATCGCGCGCGCGATCTCCGCCGCGGCGTGTTCGCCCTGAACCGGCGTCTCGACGAAACGGATCGCGACCTGCGGTGCGCGGGCGCGGGCTTGCGTGATGAAATCGCGCCCGCCTTCCGCCGTCCTCGACGTCACCAGCGCAACGCGAAACGGAAACCGCGGCAGCGGCCGGCGGCGTTCGGGCGCGAAGAGGCCCTCCGCGTCCAAGCGCTTCTTGAGCGCTTCGTAGCGCTGGTGCAGCACGCCGCTCGCGCCCTCGGTCGTCACCGCCGAGACGCGCAGCTGGTAGCTCGAGCGCGGTTCGTAGGTCCGCACCGCGCCGTACGCGACGATCTGGTCGCCGTTGTTCAGGGCCGGAAACGAGGCCGCGGCGGCGCTGAAGGCGACGCAGTTCAGCAGCCGGTCGCGCTCTTTGAGGTCGAAGTACACGTTGCCGTTGGGCTGCAGCTTGTAGTTGGTGACCTCGCCGCGAACGCCGAGGCGTGCGAACCGTCGCTCGCGCTCGAACAGTTTTCCGATGAATTCGGAGAGCCGCCACACGCCGACGACGGGGACACGCTGCAGGTCGGCGATCACGGCGGCGTCGCGACCGGAAAGTACGGCTGCGGCTCGGGTGCGGTCGCCGCCGGTGCCGGAACGCGCGGCGCCGGAATGCGCGGCACGGCAGCCGGCGGTACCGGGGCGGCGACCGCTGCAGCCGCCGCCGCGGTCGCGGGTGCAGCGCTGCCGGCCGGAGCGCCCGCTGCGCCGAGCCGCCGCCGGCGCGGCCAGGGGCTGGCATCAGGCGAACCGCAGGTGCGCTCGGGCCCGGTTCCGGTCAGAAACACTTCGACCCGCCCGCTGCCGCACAGACGCACGCGCTGCACTTCGTCGGCCGGAAGGATGAAGTCGTGTTTGGGCGTGTTCGCGAGCGCGGCTTTCATGAACCGCGCCCAGATGCGCGCCGGAATGTTGCCGCCGTACGACTCGTTCATCCGCGAGTAGTTGTCGTTGCCGATCCATACCGCCGCTACGAGGTCCGGCGTGTAGCCCACGAACCAGGCGTCGCGGAAACTGGACGTCGTCCCCGTTTTGCCGGCCGCCGGCCGGCCGATCACCGCGTTGGGATAGCCCGTGCCTTCGTTGATCACCGACTCCAGCATCGAGGTCATCACGTACGCGGTCCCCGCGCTGACGACTTCCGTCTGCTGCGGATAGAGGTTGTCCAGCAACGGGTTGCCCAGCGTGTCCTTGACGATCTTGATCGCATACGGCGCGATGTGGATGCCGCCGTCGGCGAGCGTGGCGTAGCCCGCCGCCTGGTCGAGCGGCGAGACGCCCGACGATCCGAGCGCGAGCGACAGGGTCGGATCGAGCGGCGCCGTGACGCCCATGCGCGTGGCGTACTCCACCACCCGGTCGATGCCGAGATCCTGCGCGAGCTTGACCGCGACCACGTTGCGCGACTGCGCGAGCGCGGTGCGCAGCGTGATCGCGCCCATGAACCGGTAGTCGTCGTCCGTCGGCGCCCAGCGCGTGCCGTCGCCCATCGGGTAGCTGACCGGCGTGTCTTCGACGATCGTCGTCGGCGGTTTTCCCGAGTCGATCTCGGCCGTGTACACGTACGGTTTGAACGACGAACCCGGCTGGCGCCGCGACTGCCACGCGCGATTGAACTGGTTGTTCAGCGAAAATGCACCGGCGCCGCCGACCATGGCCAGGATCTCGCCGGTGCTCGGCCGGATCACAACCAGCGCGCCCTCGTGCGCGCCGATGCCCTCGGCTTTGGCGCGGCCGATGCCCCAATCGACCGCCGACTGCGCGAGCGTCTGCAGGTGCGGATCGAGCGCGGTGTAGACCTGCAGCCCGCCCTCGAGCGTGGCCTGGGTGCCGAACTGCGTCTCGAGCAAATGCGTCACGTAGGTGGTGTAATACGGATAGCGATACGACTGCAGCCCCGAAGGCCGCTCGCCGATCAGGCCGACTTTGCCGGCTTCGGCCAAGCCGGCATCCGCCTGGGTGATGAAGCCCGCATCGACCATCCGCTCGAGCACGTGGTGCTGGCGCTCCTCGGCGTGGGCGAGATTCACGTAAGGCGAATAATCCGAGGGCGCAGCGGGGAGACCGGCCAGCATCGCCGCCTGTCCCAGCGTCAGGTGGCCGACGTCGGTGCCGAAGTATGTGTGCGCGGCCGCCTCGATCCCGTAGGCGCCCGAACCGAAATAGATCAGGTTGAGGTAGCGTTCGAGAATCTCGTCCTTCGTATAATACCGCTCGATCTCGAGCGCAAGCAGCGCTTCCTGGATCTTGCGCGAGTACGACACTTCGTTCGAGAGGAAGAGCCCGCGCGCCAACTGCTGCGTGATCGTCGACGCGCCTTGAAGCTGCTCGTGGCGCCAATCGGCCAGCGCTGCGCGTGCGATACCCCCGAAATCGACGCCGTGATGCTGATAGAAGTGGGCGTCTTCGGTGGCGATGAACGCGTCGCGCACTAGCGGCGGCACGCGCCCGATCGCGACCCAGGTCCGGTTCTCGCGATAGAGATTCGCCAGCAGTTCCCCGTCGCGCGCGTAGACGCGCGTCGAGCGCGAGGGCTGGTAGTCCGCCATCCGGCTGATGTCGGGCAGGTTGCGCGAATACGAGGCCACGATCCCCGCCACGATCCCGGCGCCGAGCAGGACGGCGAAGACGGCCAGCACGATCAGCGTCTTGATCACCCGCCACACGACGCTGCCGCCGCGCCGGCGCGGTTGACGGCGCGAGCCCGCCACGGCGCGGCTCACCGCTGGGGCCGCGACCGTGCGGGGAGGCGCTCGAGGACCCGCCCCAGCACGCCGTTGACGTAGCGGCCGGAGTCCTCGGTTGAAAACTTCTTGACCAGCTCGACCGCCTCGTTGATCACGACCGCAGCATCGGTCTCGGCGCGGTGCAGCAGTTCGAACACGCTCATCTGCAGCACGATGCGGTCGATCGTCGGCAGGCGGTCCAGCGTCCAGCCTTCGAGCAGCGGCGCGATCACGGCCGCGGACTCATCCTCGTTCTCGAGCGTGCCGAGTACCAGATCGCGCACGAACGCGCGCGCTTCCGAGGTATCGGTGCGCGCCAGCGTTTCGATCAGCATCTCGTCCGCCGAACGTTTCCCGACCTGCGCGCCGTAGAGCGCCGCCAGCGCGAGCTCGCGCGCATGCCGGCGGGAGGTCGAGGCCATCGAATCAGACCGCGGCCCGCTGGACGAGAAACTCGGGCAGCCAGGCCACGCCGATCCCGCCCGCACGGAACTCGGCCGAGGCCAAGATCTCGCGGCAGATCTCGACGGTCGTCTTCACGCCTTCGATACGCGTTTCGCCGAGCGCGCGTTCCATGCGTGTGATCGCCGACTCGCGGGTGCGTCCGACGGCGATGATCTTGGCCAGCATCGAGTCGTAGAACGGCGGCACCGTCGCCCCCCCGTAGACGTGCGTGTCGACGCGGATGCCGGGACCGCCCGGGAACACGACCGTCGACAGCGTTCCGGCGGCCGGCGCGAAGTTGTTGTTTGGATCCTCGGCGTTGACGCGGACTTCGATCGCGTGGCCGTGCGGGTGAAGGTCGTCTTGCGAGAACCCCAGCGGCTCGCCGGCGGCGATCCGGATCTGTTCCTTGACCAGATCGACGCCGTAGATCAGCTCGGTGACCGGATGCTCGACTTGAATCCGGGTGTTCATCTCCATGAAGTACATCGCATCGCCGCTGACCAGAAACTCGAGCGTGCCGGCATTCGTGTAGCCGACCGCGCGCGTCGCGGTCACCGCGACGTTGTGGAGCCGCGCCCGCAGCTCCGGATCGAGACCCGATGCCGGTGCCTCCTCGATCAGCTTCTGATGCGACGGCTTTTGGACCGAACAATCGCGCTCGCCCAAGTGCACGACGCCGCCGTGTTCGTCGGCCAGCACCTGCACCTCGATGTGCCGCGGGTTGAGCATCAGCTTCTCGACGTACATGCGGCCGTCTTTGAACGAAGCTTCGGCCTCGGCTTGCGCGGTCGCATAGGCACCGGCGAGTTCGGCCGGCGTCGCCACGGCGCGCATTCCCTTGCCGCCGCCCCCGGCGGTCGCCTTGAGCAGCACCGGGTAGCCGATCGCTTCGGCGGCGCTGCGCGCCTCCTCAACCGAAGTCAGCACGCCGCTGCCGGGCGTCGTCGGAACCCGCGCCTCCTGCATGATGCGCTTGGCCGTCGCCTTGTCGCCCATCGCCGCGATGACCGCGGGCCGAGGTCCGATGAAGGTCAGGCCGTGGTCGGCCGCGATCTCGGCGAAGCGCGCGTTCTCCGCCAGAAAGCCGTAGCCCGGGTGGATCGCGTCGCAGCCGCTGACCAGCGCGGCCGAAATGATGTTGGGAATGTTCAGATACGAGCGCGCAACGGGTCCGGGTCCGACGCAAAAGGCTTCGTCTGCATGGCGGACGTGCAGCGACTGGCGGTCGGCTTCGGAGAACACCGCCACCGTGACGACGCCGAGTTCGTGACAGGCGCGGTTGATGCGCAGGGCGATCTCGCCCCGATTCGCGATCAGAACTTTCTTGAACACGCGGCCTCGACGCCTAGCGAGTCAAACGTTCGACGGTGAAGAGCGGCTGGCCGTATTCGACCGGTTCGCCCTCGCCGACGAGCACGCTGCGGATGCGGCCCGGGCCGCGCGAACGCACCGGGTTGCGAATCCCGAGCGTTTCGACGAACGCGAGCTCGCGGTCCCCGTCGAACTCCTGGCCTTCGACCAGCGGCGGGCGCAGCAGATGCACGATCCCGACCACGTCGCTGGCGATGACCTCGTCGGGGGCCTCGATGCGCCGCTCGGGCTCGGAGGGAGCCGCTTCGGCGGCGGCGACGGCGGCAGCCGACCGGCGAACCTCGATCTCGAGGTCGCCGTCACGGATGCGCAGGCGCGCGAAACCGGCCTCGGCGAGCGCCCCGGCAAGGGCGCGCGCACGTCCCGCGATTTCCTGGTCGGTCATCAGGTTCGCGGTTCGACGCCCTCCATGCACCGCCCCCGGACCGGAGTGCACGGCGCAGGCGTCGTATCGAATGCAGCGTGCTCGTCTCGGAGCTCCGCACGGGCGGCGCGTCACCGTTCGTTCTCGTCCATCCGCACGGTTTCGCGCTGGGTGGCGCGGCCGCGGCTCTCGACGCCGCCGGGATCGTCCACCAGGCGGGCGGCTTTCCGGCCGAGGTCCCTGGTGTCGGCGCTGCCGTCTACCTGATCGAGGAAGCGCGCTTACTCTCGCTGGGGCCGCCTGCGACGGTCGAAGCCGCCCTCGCTCTGATCGGCAAGGATGCGCGGGCGACGACCGTAGTGGTTGCCGAGGCCGGCTCCTCGCAGCGCTGGCTGGCGGAGCATCCGTACGTCGGGGGCTGGCTGGTCGCGCCGCTCGATCCGTCGGCCGTCGTGGCCACCGTCCGCGCCGCCGCTGCGGCGCTCGAGGCGCGCGCCCAGGCGGACGGCGCGCGGGCCCAAAGCGACGAGCTGCTGAGGATCGGCATCGCGCTCTCGGCGGAACGCGACCTGAGCAAACTGCACCAGGCGATCGTCCGCAGCGCGCGCGAGCTCACGCAGGCCGATTCAGGTTCGCTCTACTTGCTCGAGACCGACGAGCAGGGCGCCCAAACGCTGCGGTTCGCGGTCGCGCAAACCGGCCCGCGCGATGCCGGAACCTATCTCGGCGCCGTGCTGCCGCTCTCGCCGACCTCGATCTCGGGCTACGTCGCGATCAGCGGTGAAACGCTCCGCATCGACGACGCCTACGCCATTCCCGGCGACGCGGTCTACCGCTTCAATCCCAGCTTCGACCAGGCCAACGCGTACCGCACGAAATCGGTTCTCGCCGTCCCGATGCGCAACCATCTCGACGACATCGTCGGCGTGATCATGCTGATCAACCGCAAAGCAGCGTTCGACGACGAGCTCGGTTCGCCGCAGGAAGCCGAAGCGGTCGTGCTGCCGTTCGACGAACGCGACGAGCGGGTGCTGCGGTCGCTGGCATCCCAGGCGGCGGTGGCGTTGGAAAACAAAGCCCTGCTCGATTCGATTCAGGAACTCTTCGAGCAATTCGTGCGCGCCTCGGTCATGGCGATCGAGGTGCGCGACCGCGCGACCCAGGGGCACTCGGCACGGGTCGCGGAACTGACGATCCGTCAAGCGGAAGCGGTGAACGCGGTCGCGGCGGGGACCTTCGCCGGCCTGCACTTCGATCCGGATCAGCTGCGCGAATTGCGATACGCGGCGCTGCTGCACGATTTCGGCAAAGTCGCCGTCCCCGAATACATCTTCGGGAAGGCGAAGAAACTCCCCGATGGGCGCCTGGAGACGGTGCGGCTGCGTTTTTTCCTGGCCCTCGAACAGACGCAGAGCGAAGCCGAACGGGCCGAACTGCTGGCCTTACTCGACCAAGTCGAGCGCGCCAACGAGCCGCGGATCGTCGACGAGGGCGCGGACGCGACGCTCACGGCCGCCGCCGCCCGCACCTATCGCGAGCTCGATACGCCGCAGCCGCTGCTCTCGGCGGAGGAGCTTGAGTTTCTGCGCATTCCGCGCGGCTCGCTCTCCGGCGACGAGCGCCGTCGCATGGAGATGCACGTAACGCAGTCGTTTGCTTTCCTGCGCGAGATCCCGTGGAAGAAGACGCCGTGGCAGAACGTCGCCGAGCTGGCCTACGGCCATCACGAACACCTCGACGGCACCGGCTACCCACGCGGGCTGCGGGGCACCGCGATCAGCCCGCAGGTTCGCATGCTCACGATCAGCGACGTCTTCGACGCGCTCACCGCCGGCGATCGCCCATACAAACCGGCGATGCCCGTCGAGCGCGCGCTCGATATCCTCAGCCGCGAGTTCGCCGAACGCGGCAAAGTCGATCGTGATTTGTTATCACTCTTCGTCGCGAAAGAGTTATATAAAAGCTCGAGGTGATTGCCGGACCGCAGCCCAGGCAAATGCGAGCCGACGGCAACGATCGAGTTCTCATTGCTAGACTCCGTAGGCGTCGACGAGGAAGCACGGCCCGCCCAGACTGCCGACGTCGCCCAGGTGAACCGTCACGTTTACGAGCTTCGTCGGCCCGAATACCGCACTTTGCAGAACTGCGAGTCCGGGACCGCCGAAGGAAGCACGCGTCGCGGTCGAGCCGTTGAAAATGATCTCATTGATCGACGCTGCAAAACACAACCGGTTCGGTTCGCCCGCCCTGACTGCACGATCCGCAAAAGCGCACTGGACGGGCTGCAAGCCTGCGGCGATAGGGCCTCTACTCGTCGAAAAAGCGACCCGAGCCATACCAGCAAGCGGAACCACCACCGCCTCATCCATTGTGCGGATCATACAACTCATCGGATAGCTCTGCGCGTCTGCCGGCGCAAGGGACGATAGCGCCGTAATCAAGGCGCCGGCGAGGATGAGGAAAAGTCGCTTCGACATAGGAGCCTCCACACGGCTAACATTTACGGTCCGCGACCAGAGTGCCTAGGGCCTGAAAACTAAACCCAGACTCAGGACGGGGACGACGACGCGTGTCTTCAGTTCGTTGCGCAGGCGGCCGAGGTCGGTGCGGAAGGCGGGGTCGGTGATCAGCGGGCCGCTGGCGGTCGTCGAGGGCGTTCCGTTGCGGACGAGTACCCCGACGTCGAAGGCGAGCGCAAAACCGCGAATCAAGCCCGTGCCGGTGCCGACACCCGCGTACACCGAGGGGTGATCGAAGTTGAGGCGCGTGCTGACCGTCCCCGTGCCGGCGGTCGGATAGACCCCGTTCCCGACCCCAATCGTCGAGGCGTCCGTCGCCGACGTACCGTCGATGCGGTCGTTGCCGAACACCAGGCCGCTGCTGAGCCGATACCGTCCGCCCGAGGGACGGAAGTCGGCGATGACCGCGACGTTGCTGAATTTCGTCGTCGCGGTGTACGGCGTCTTATCGTAGCTTATCTGCTGCGAGATGCTGCCCGCGCCGGTCGCGATGCGCGCGCTGAAATCGTAGAGGAGCGGCTTCTCGAGCGTGATCCCCGAGCCGATCGTACTGACGTGGACGCCGTACGAAATCGAGGAGAAGAGATCGGCGCGTGCAGCCGCGGGGGTCGCGGCGAGCCCACAAGCGAGCAGCGCGGCTGCCGATCGTCTCATCGTGCGCGCTCTTCGACGACGCCCGCGCGCTCCCCGGGGGGAAGCGCGTCGCGTGCCCCGGCGAAGCGCGGATCGATCTCGGCCAGCGGCACCAGCGCGAACGCACGCTCGTGCAGGCGCGGGTGCGGAATCTGCAGATCGGGCTCCTCGACCCGCCGGTCGTCGTAGGTCAGGATGTCGAGATCGAGGACGCGCGGTCCCCAGCGGTAGGTCGCGGTACGGCCGGCGCGCGTCTCGATGCCCTTGAGCGCGCTCAGCAGCGCGCGCGGCTCCAGTTCGGTATCGAGCAGCACCGCGGCGTTGACGAACGGGGCTTGTGTCGTTACGCCCCAGGGCGGGCTGCGGTAAAGTGCCGATCGCGCAACGACCCGGCCGAGCTGCGCCAGTTCCGCGACGCCGCGCAGCACGTTGCCGGCCGCGTCGCCGATATTGGACCCCAGACCGATCGCGGCCCGCGGCATCACGCTGGACGCGTGCGTCCGACGGTTACGACCGGGGTGGCGCCGGCCAGCAGCCCCGGCTTTGCGAGCGTGACCCGCGCGGCCACGACGCGCTCGTCGCGCATTGCGGCATCGAGGATCAGCTCGCCAAGCCGCTCGAGCAGGCGGCACGACGCCTGCGCGACGATGCCGACGACGGCCGCGTGCAGCGCCGCGTAGTCGATCGTGTCGCGCAGATCGTCGCTGGCCCGCGCAGCTGCCGCATCGAATTCGATCACCAGTTCCACGTCGATCGGCTGGGGGACGTCCTGTTCGCCCGGATCGGCACCGTGACGTCCCCAGGCCCGGATACCGCGCAGCGCGATCGTGTCGCGCCCGGCGGCCGCGCCGGTCACGGCAGCCGTTCCGTCCACCCGTCGGGACGCCAGCCGCGCACGATCGCGTCCGCCACCCGCACGACGTCGGTCTGCTCTTCGACATCGTGCACGCGCACGATGTCGACGCCGGCCGCGACGCACAGCGCGACCGTCGCCGCGGTCCCGAATTCGCGCGCGTCGACTCCGCGCCCGGTCAGCTTGCCGATGGTCGATTTGCGCGAGGTTCCGACCAGGGTCGGGAAACCGAGCGCGACGATGCGGTCGAGCGCGCGCAAGACGGCTAGGCTGTGTTCGGGCAGCTTGCCGAAGCCGATTCCCGGATCGAGGATCACGTGCTCCGGCGGAATACCGCCGTCGACGCAGCGCCGTGCCGCGTCGGCGAGAAACGCGAGCACTTCGTCGACGACGTCGCGCTCGTAGACGGCCACCGGCTTGTTGTGCATCACCACGATCGGTGCGCCCGAGCCGGCCGCGGCGGCGATAAGATCCGGCGGCGCACCCCAGATCGAGTTCAGCATGTCGCCGCCGGCGGCACGCGCTTCCAGAAAGAGATCGGCCTTGAAGGTGTCGATCGAGACGATCGCCTCGGGTGCCGCAGCGCGAATCGCCGCGACGGCCGGAATCAGCCGCGCACGTTCGGTCCCGGTATCGATCGGCGTGTGGCCGGGGCGCGTCGATTCGGCGCCGACGTCGACGCAGTCCGCACCGGCGGCGAGTAGGGTGAGCGCGCGCCGGGCCGCCGCATCCGCACCCGGATCACCGTCGCCCGAGAACGAATCGGGCGAGACGTTGATGATCCCCATCACGTAGGTCCGCACGCCCCAGGGCAGGCTGCGGTCACGCACCCGCAGCGCGCCGCGCGCGCCGAGCGTCGTCTCAGACATTGCTGGCCACGTTGGCCATCCACCAGCTGCGCAGCTCGGCGACCAGGAACGTCGACCCGGTTACGACGATGATGTCGGAGGACTCCGCGTTGCGCCGCGCGATTGCGAACGCTTCGACCGGATCGCTGATCGCGCGTCCCCACGCGCCGAGTTCGCCGGCGATCGACGCCAGGCGCTGCGGCCGCGACGCGTTCTTCCCCGGCACGGTGAAGCTGGTGAAGACGAACGACCCGCCGAGCTCCGCAAACGGCCGAATCACTTCCTGCGCGTCCTTCGATTCGCCGACGGCGATCACGTACATGAAACGCCGGTCCGGAAAGGTACCGCGCAGCGCGTCGGCCAGATTGGCCGCCTTGTCCGGGTTGTGCGCGATGTCGAACAGCACGCCGGGGTGCGACGGAAAGAATTCCATCCGGCCGGGGACGATCGTCTTCGCGAAACCGGTCTCGATCGCAGCGCGCGAGGGCCGCAACGGCGGGGCCAACTGTTCGAGCGTTCGGATCGCGGTCGCAGCATTGCGCTGCTGAAACGGTCCCAGCAGGGGCAGCGCGATGTCGTACCGGTCATCGGGCGTGACGACGGTGAACGATTGTCCGTATCGTTCGCCGGGCCGCGGTTCGATCGAGGTCGAGTCCGGCACCGAGACGAACGGCGCGCCGGCCTCGGCGCAGGCTGCCTCGATCACGCGCCGCACCGCCGGCTCGCGCGCATCGGTCACCAGCGGAATGCCCGGTTTGACGACACCGGCCTTGTCGCGCGCGATCTCCTCGACCGTCTCGCCGAGGATCTCGGTGTGGTCGAGCCCGACGTTCGTGATGACGGCGACGCGCGGCGTCAGCACGTTGGTGCCGTCCAGCTTGCCGCCCACACCCGCCTCGATGACCGCGATGTCGGTCTGGGAGCGTGCGAACCACAGAAACGCCAGCGCCAGCAAGGTTTCGTAGTAGGTCGGCTTGCCGTGCTCGAATGCGATCGGGTCGCCGGCGGTTCGAATCTCACCGATCAGCTCGCCGAAGGTGTCTTCGTCGATCGGGACGCCGTCGATACGCGCGCGCTCGGTCACGCTGGCGAGGTGCGGCTTCGTGTGCAGGCCGACGCGGTGGCCGGACGCCTGCAGGGCCGCGGCGAGCATCGTCGCGGTCGAACCCTTGCCGCTGGTGCCGGCGACGTGAATCGTCGGGTAGTCGTTCTGCGGATCGCCGAGCGCCTGCAGCAGCGCCACCATCCGATCGAGACGGTTCGGCATGCGCCGGGACACGCTCTCGTTGATCAGCCCGAGCAAGTACGATTGCGCCGCCGCGAAGGTCATCCTTTGCGAGACCCGATCGGATGCTGATCTGTTGCATCGCCGGCGAGCAGCTCGAGCGCGTGCGGGAGGACATCGACGATCGCGGCGAGCGTCTCGGACACGGCCTTCGGGCTGCCCGGCAGGTTCACGATCAGCGATGCGTTGCGAACGCCGGCGATCGCGCGCGACAGCATCGCGCCGCGCGCATAGTGAAGCGACGCCGCGCGCATCGCCTCGCCGAGGCCGGGGACTTCGTAATCGACGACGGCGGCGGTCGCTTGGGGCGTTCGGTCGCGGGCGCTCAGGCCGGTCCCGCCGGCCGTCAGCACCAGTCGCGGCGGACCCTCGCAGAGTTCGATCAGCGCCGCTTGGAGCGCAGCGGCGTCGTCGGGTAAGATGCGCTCGTCGTCGATCGTGAACGGCCGCCCGCGCAGCGCCTCGCGCACGGCCGGAATGCATCCGTCCGCGCGCTCGCCCGCGTGCACGCGGTCCGAAAGCACGATCACCGCAACCCCGAAGGAACTCATGTCGCCCGCCAGGTGCCGGATTTGCCGCCGGTTTTTTCGAGCAGCCGCAGATCGTCGATCGCGATGCCCTTGTCGACCGCCTTGCACATGTCGTAGATCGTGAGCGCGGCGACCCCCGCGGCGACGAGCGCTTCCATTTCGACGCCGGTCGGGCCGACGGTGCTCGCGCCGGTCGTGATCTGCAGCGTCGTATCGTTATCCCAGGCGAACTCGACCGTCACCGTCGCAACGGCGAGCGGGTGCGCGAGCGGAATCAGTTCGGCGGTGCGTTTGGCCGCCATGATCCCGGCCAGCTGCGCGGCGACGAAGGCGTCGCCCTTGGCGAGCGTGGCCTCGCGCAGTGCGTTGGCCGCGGCGGGGCTGAGCCGCACCAGCGCCTGTGCGCGCGCGGTACGCGCGGTCGGCGCCTTGGCTCCGACGTCGACCATCGTCAGCGAACCGTCGGGCGCGATGTGCGAGGGCCTCGGCGCGCTCATAGGAACGAGAGGTCCGTCGCTGCCGGAACGAGATCGTTCTCGGCCAGCCAGCCGGCATCGTAAAGGCGCGAGCGATAGCGGTCGCCGCCGTCGCATAGGATCGTCGCGACGCGCGCGCCGGCCGGCAGCCCGCGCGCAACGCGCGCGGCGGCGGCGACGTTGAGTGCCGCCGAACCGCCAACGAACAGACCCTCCTCGCGAAGCAGCCAATGCGCCATCTCGACCATCGTACGGTCGTCGACGCGCACCGCATCGTCGACCGGCGCGTCCTTGAAATTGGCGACGATGCGCTTGATGCCGATCCCCTCGGCGGTGGAGTCGCCTTCGACCGCGAGCGCGCCGGTCTTCACGTATGCGTACAGCGCCGAACCGTACGGGTCGGCGAGCACGACCCGGATGCGCGAATCGCGCGCCTTCAGCGCGCGGGCGACGCCGGCGATCGTGCCGCCGGTTCCGGCCGCGGCGACGAACGCGTCGAGTACGCCCTGCGTCTGGGCGTAGATCTCAGGTCCGGTCGTCTGTTCGTGCGCGGCACGGTTGGCGGTATTTTCGAATTGGTTCGCCCACACCGCGCCGGGGATCGATTCGGCAATCCGTCGAGCGACGTGATAGTAGTTGCGTTCGTCGCTGAAGGCGATCGCTTCGACGACGTGCAGCTCGGCGCCGTAGGTGCGCAGCAGCGCGTACTTTTCCGGCGCTTGGTCATCGGGCATCACGATGACCGTACGATACCCGCGCGCGTTGCCGACCAGCGTCAGCCCGATTCCAGTGTTACCGGCCGTCCCCTCGACGACGACACCGCCGGGCCCGAGCAGCCGGCGCGCCTCGAAGTCCTCGATGATCCCGCGCGCCGCACGATCCTTGACCGAACCGCCGGGATTGAGATGCTCCGCTTTGCCGAGCACGGTGCGGCCGAGCGCGGCCGAGAGTTTCGGGAGCGCGATCAGCGGCGTATTTCCGATGGCGCCGACGAAGCCGTCGCGCACAGCGTCGGCCACGCCGGCCGGTGCGGGATTCGGCACGGTCGATCAACCTCGTCCGGCGGGGCTTGCGGTTCCTCTCAGCGCGCCCCCTCGGCGCTCACAAACCGGAACCACACCAGGCACAGCAGCGCGAGCACGACGCTGACGATGCCGTGCTTGACGTGCACGCCGGGCGGATAGAAATGTCCGGTCCAATAGAGGACGGCGACGACCAGGAAGACGGCGGCCAGCGCCAGCGCGAGCTGCTTCATGCAATCACTTTCGTAACGAAGAGGATGAACGAGAGAATTCCGGCCCCGAGACAGTACCACGCAAACGGGCTCAAGTCGTTGCTGCGGAACCAGCGGGTGAGGAACGCGACCGACGCGTAGGCGGTCACGCCGGCCACCACGCAGCCCGCCGCCGACTGGAGCAGTGCCGGCCGCGCCTCGGGCGCAAAGAGGGTCGGGATCTCGAGCACGGCGGCAGCGAAAATCACCGGCGTCGCGAGCAAGAACGAATAGCGCGCGGCGTCGTCGTGGTGCAGGCCGCGCAGCAGGCCGGCGACGATCGCCGACCCGGAACGTGAGATTCCCGGTAGCAGGGCAAGCGACTCCGCCAACCCGACCAGGACGCCGTCGCGCGGGGTCAGGCTCTCAAGGCTGCGGTACGGCTGACCGGACGCGGCATGCTCGCGCCGCCGCAGCCACTCGCCGAACAGCATCAACACGCCGTTCGCGGCCAAGAACAGCGAGACCGGAATCGGCGACGCGAACAGCGCCTTGACGGCGGACTGCAGCAGTACCCCGAGGATTCCGACCGGAATGGTGCCGGCCACGAGCAGCCAGGCGAGGCGCTCTTGCGGATCGTCGCTGAAACGGCCGCGCGCGATGCTGCGCGCGAATGCGCGGGCCAGCGCGAGCCACGTGTCGCGATAGAACACGATTAGCGCGACGGCGGTGCCGAAGTGCAGCACGACCACGAAAGCCAGGAATGACTCCGAACCTTCGTCGACGTTCCAGCGCAGTAGCGCCGGCACCAGCACGGTGTGCCCCAGGCTGCTGATCGGGAAGAGTTCGCTTACGCCTTGGAGCACCGCCAGCAGCATCGCCTGCGCGAACGTCACGTCGAGGCCGCCGGCCGAAAACTACTGGCTCGCGAACGTCACCACGAAGCGGTACGTGGCTGCGATCGGTTTGCAGTCCCTGATCTCTGTCTGGAAGGTCGACTGACGCGCCGCGGACAGCGCCGCCGAATTCAGAATCTTGCTCGGCGAACTCTCGATGCTCGAACTGGTGATGTGACTGCCCTCGTCGAGTGACACGAGCACCGTGACGTCGCCGGTTATCCCTTGCTGCTGCGCCATCGCGGGCATGTCGGGTTCGACCGCGCGCGTCGTCGTCGGCGGCACGTTCGGCCGCGCGCAGGCCTTGGGCGTTGGCGTCGGCGGGGCCGGCGCGGGTGTGGCCGGCGGCGCGGTCGACGGCGGCCCGGTGCCCTGACCCTGCGGAATGCCCTGGGTGTTGCCCTGGGTGTGAGTGTTCGCGTCTTCGGTCACGCCCGAGTGGGTGTTGGTCGTTTTTAGCGTGTTGATCTTGATCTTCGGCTGCTGGGGCGCCGGAGTCTGTTGGGGCGGCGGCGTCTCCTTGGGCGGAGGCGTCGGCGGCGGCGTGGGTTTGGGGGTCGGTGTCGGCGGAGGCGTCGGCGGCGGCGTCGGGATCTTCGCGACGGTGACCTTTTGCGGCAAGTCTTCTTCGGTCTGCGTGTGCTTGAACTTCACCAACGGACCGAGCAGCAGATGCAGTATGACCGAGAGGATGAAGCCGTAGAGCAGGAAGTACTTCGTCCGCTCAGCGGTCGAAGCCGGCGGCCTGGGTGGTGTGCTGGTCGCCACGTCAGCCGCCCGTCTGTCCTTCGGGCAATCCTTCGATGTGGTTGGCCAGCCCGAACGTGGTCAGGTTCGCCGACTTCGCGGCGTCCATCACGCGCAAGATCGTGCCGAAGCTCGCCTTCGGGTTGGCTTTGATGATGACCGTCTTCAGTCCCGAGCCCGTCGAGCGTACCAATTGCGCGAACTGTTCCTTGGCTTGCGTCTCGTTGACGGTGGTCGAACCGATCTGCACTTGGTTCTTGTCATCGATCAGCACGACGATCTGCGAAGGATGGACCTTGACGCGGTTCTTGGCGTCCGGCAGTTTCGGTTCTTTGGTGATCGAGGCCAGGATGATGAAGATGATCAGCAGGACCAACAGCACGTCCGTGAACGGCGTGATGTTGATCGTCGACATCACTTCTTCTTCGCCTTGTCCGGTGGTGACGGCCACGTAAAGGGCTTCCTTCTCTTACGCGCGGGCAGCGAGCGGCGTCATGAAGTGACGAATCCGACGTCCTCGAGCCCGGCGATCTTGGCCGCGTCGAGGATCCGAATGATCGTGCCGTACGGCGCCTTCACATCGGCCGTGAGCGAAACGTGCTTGTGGCCCTTGCGGCGCGCGACGTCCAACATGTCGGCGTAGATGTGGGTCGTATCCGAGCGCTTGCCGTCAACGTAGATCACCCCGGTCTCGTTGACGAGCACCTCGATGTCCTGATTGTGTTTCTGGGGTTGGCTCACCGACGGTTCGTTCTTGTCGGGGAGCTGCTTCTCGAAGCCCGGCGGCGCGACCAGCGCAGCCAGAATCATAAAAATGATGAGCAGGACCAGCAGCACGTCGGTGAACGGCGTGATGTTGATCTCGGCCATCACCGAGTCGTCCTGCTGAGAGGACACCATGCTCATGAGTCGAGCCCTCGCGCCGCCAGGTTCAAACGACTACTTCGCCGGCTGGTACAGGTCGGTCGGGATCGCTGCGCCGGTGTTGTGGAAGTGCAGCATCTCGGCCAGCTGATTGCTGGCGACGATCATCTCTTGGTTGTACCCCTTGATGCGCGTCTTGAAGTAGTTGAAGAAGATGACGGCGATGACCGCGACGAACAGGCCGGCCGCGGTCGTGATCAACGCTTCCGAGACACCCGCCGCGACGACGGCCGGCGTCGAGTTGCCCTTCAGCGCGATGTCCTGGAAGGCGCGAATGATACCGAGCACCGTTCCGAACAAGCCGACGAAGGGCGCGATGACGGCGATCGTACCGATGACACCCAGATTCCGCTCGAGCGAGTTCAGGTTCTCCATCAGCGCGATCGACAACGCGTCGGTGATGTCGGCCCGGTTCTTCTCGCCGCGCTGGAGGCCGAACTCGAGGATCTTCGGCAGCATCCCCTTTTCGGAGCGGCAGACCGCGATCGCGCCCGGAAGGTCATCGGCGGCGATGCGCTCGCCGATCTGGCGCAGCAGCCCGCGCGAGTCGGAGTGCTGGGTGGCGAAAAACAGCAGCCGTTCGATCACGATCGCGACCGCTACGACCGAAAGCACAAGCAGCGCCCACATCGCGGGGCCGCCCGAGATGATCACATCCAGAAAACCTTTGATATCCACGAGCTCTGGTGTAGCCTCCGAGTCTTCGAGTGTGTTGAGACGACGCTGACGTCCGGAAGAACGACCGGAGCCGGGCGGCGGGCGGGCCTACCTGTTGGCGGTCCCCGAGTGCATTCCTACTGCGGGTTATTGGCCCAAAGTCACTTCTGGCCGAGCTTTTTGAGGGCCGCATCGGCGTCGGTCGCAAGCTGGGTATCGGAGCCCGCGTTGGCCTTCGCCTTCTGCAGATACGGGATCGGGCCGGTCTTATCGCCGCTGTTCGCAAGCGCGACGCCGGCGACGTAGTTGGCACGCGCGTCGGCGGGATCGACCGCGAGCGCCTTGTCGGCTTCCGCCTTGACCCTCTTCCAGTCCGGCGGCTGGGCTTGGGCTAACACGTTCGCGGCCTGGACGTACAGAACGGCGGCCCGCTTCGGCAGCGACGTCGCGGCCGACTCGAGTATCGCGACCGCCTGATCGGCCTTGCCGGCTTTCAACGCGGCCGACGCCTGCTGGTTATAGTACGCGGCGAGCGTATCGTCGATATGCGTGTTCGATGGGTCGCGCCGCCGAACTTCTTGGGCTATTGCGAGCCCCTTGTCGGGCGCTCCGCCGAACACATACGCGGTCGCCAAGCTGCTGTCGATGGCATTGAGCGTCGCCGCGTCCGCCTTCCCCGCGACGGCCATGGCCTTGGCTTTCTCAAGGTCGGTGATCGCTTCCGGATACTGCTGCGCGTTGCCGAACGCCGTGCCCCTAATGAAGAGCGTGTTCACGTTCTCTTGCAGCGCCAGCGCTTTACCCGAGAGCGCGATTGCCTGGTCGTTCTGCTTGTTCTTCAGCGCGCTGACGGCGGCGTCGGCGTACGCCTTGGCGGCGACGACGCGGAAGTTGGCCGGGATCGTGCCGGCAGCATCGAAGGCCGTGACCGCGCCGGCGGTGTCGTCCAGGTAGCCGTCGGCCACGCCGAGCAGCGCCTGCGCGTTCTTGTCGTCCGGATGGGCGGTCAGGTACGCGGCGAGCTCCGTTTTCGCGTCGGAATACTTGCCGGCCCGGATCAAGGCGGTCGCCTGCGGCAGCCCACCCGCCGTCGACGTGTCGCCGGTCGTCACCGAGGAGCCGTTGAACTTCAAGGCCACGGTGTAGAACGCGTCGACGGGGGTCCCATCGCGCGTGCCCGGCCGGTAGCTCGACGACTTCGCGATCGCAAGCGCGGCGGCGTCGTCGCCATGATTGGTCGACTTTGTGACCTGGGCCGTGGTCGGCGTGCCGTCCTTCTTGATGAAGACCTTGACCGTGACCGTGCCCGTCCCGCTCACCCCGGCGCTCGATGTGCCGAGTTTGAGCACTTTGGGCGGGCGATAGAACTGCTGCGTTTGCGCGGAACCGGCGAACGGCAGCGCGGCGAGTGCTGTCAGCACGAGCCCGGCGAGCAGACGGCGAGAGCGGTCGGCCATAGTACCTCGAGGGCGGTGGATAGTACGGAAAAGAACGGCCGGAGCGGGCACGAAAGTTCCGGCGACGGGCCGCGGTTGCGCGCCGCTCGGCCGTTCCCCTCCCCGGTCTAGCGGCCGGTCAGGTCCGGGCGAAGGATGCTTGCACCTTCAAGATAGACGTGCTGGATCGCGGCCTGCGCCACCGACGTGTTGACGTGTACGAGGACGCGGATGCAGCGCTCCAAGCCTCCGGGTACCCCGATCTCGGTGAAATTCAACAAGGGTACCAGCGTCCAACCCATGCGGCGTGCTGCGGCGGCCGGGAACTCCGAGACCAGATCCGGCGTGACCGTGAACAGCGCCGAGGCGACGTCTTCGGGCACGAAACCGTTGCGCGCGACGATCGCACCGAGCAGCCGCTCCGTGGCGTCCAGGATGAGCGCCGGCTCGTCGCGCGCGACGGTCGTCGCGCCGCGAATGCCGCGCACGCTCACGACGCGTCGCCTTCGCGCAGCGCCGCGGCGTCGGCCGCAACGCGCGCCAGCGCCGCACGCTCTCGGTCGGTCGCCGGCCGCACCGCCCCCGGCGCGAGCGAGCCCAGCGCGATCGGACCGAAGCGCAAGCGTACCAGCGCGAGCACCGGATGTTCTACCACGTCGAACATCCGCCGGATCTGCCGATTGCGTCCTTCGTGGATGGTCAGGTCGACCAGCGAGACGTCACGCCGCACGGCGATGACGCGCAGCTGCGCCGGCGCGGCGCGGCCGTCGTCGAGCCGGATGCCGCGCAGGATGCGCTCGACGGCATCGGGCTCGAGCCGGCCGCGCAGCGTCGCGCGATAGGTCTTCTCCACCCCGAAGCGCGGGTGCGTCAGGACGTTGGCCGTCTCGCCGTCGTCGGTCAGCAGCAGGACGCCGCTGGTGTCGTAATCCAGCCGGCCGACGGGAACGACGCGCGCCGTGACGCCCGCTCGGCGAACGACGTCGGCGACGGTGCGGCGCCCCTCGGGATCGCGCATCGTCGTCACGACGCCGGCCGGTTTATGCAGCACGACGAACGTGTGCGTCGCCGGCGGCCGCACGATGCGTCCGTCGACCTCGACGCGCGCGTCGGGCTCGACGCTGGTGCCGAGCTCGCGAACGACCGCTCCGCCCACACGCACGCGTCCCGCCGCGATGATCTCCTCGGCGCGCCGGCGCGACGCGACGCCGGCGGCGGCGAGATACTTTTGGAGCCGCAGGCGGAGCGCTACACCTTCTTCAGATCGAACGTGGTGATAAACTCCTCGTTCGTCTTCGTCCGCGCGAGCGCCGCATAGATGCGTTCCGAAGCTTCCACGGTGGAGACGCCGGCCAACGCGCGCCGCAGTTCGCTCACCTTGTGTAGCGCGATCTCGCTGAGCAGCTGTTCCTCGTACCAGTTGCTGCTGCGCGGCAGATCGATCGGCGGATAGGCACGCGTCTCGACGAGTTCGCGCGCCAGGACGATCTCCGCGTTCGCAGCCGCGGCAAGTTCGTCGACCACGAACGCTTCGAGCGGCGAGGGCCCCGCACCGGCCGTCGCAATGACCGTGAGCGAACCGCCGCCCTCGGCTGCGCGCGCCGCGGCGAACAGGCGCTTGGGACGCTGCAGCGCGACCGGGTCGATCGGCGCGCCAGGGGGTTTGTGATGACCCAGCGCTCCGTACGCGCGCACGAGCCGGGTGAACGACGACACCAGCACCACGGCGTCGCCGCCGAGTTCGGTGACACGCTTGGCGCGCTCGAACACGAGCTCCGCGGTCGTGACGTGATTCTCCGCGTGCTCTTCGAAGGTCGTGGCGACGACTTCGACATCGAGCAGACGCGAGAAGTGGGTGACCGCTTCGGGGCGCTCGTCGATCAGCAGCACGATCACGTGTGCCTCGGGGTGATGCGTCTCGAGCGCCTGCGCGATGCGGATCAGCAGCGCGGCATCGTTGGTGCGCGGCGGAACGAGCAGCAGCGCGCGCTGGCCTTTGCCGAGCGGACAGAAGATGTCGAGCGCGCGAGTCGCGAGGTCACCGCGCGTCTCCAGCGTGAAGCGCTGGGTCGGCGGCTCGGCGCCGAGCTCTTCGAACACCCGGCGATTGACGATCTGATCCGGCGCATAGCCGTTGACCGTCTCGACCTTCACGATGCCGTAGTACTTCTCGTTCTCTTTCGGTCTGCGCACCTGACCGGCGACCAGATCACCGCGGCGCAGTTCGAAGCGCCGAATCTGCGACTGCGAGATGTAGATGTCGTCGGCCCCGACCAGGTAGCCGTCGCGCCGCAGAAAGCCGTAGCCCTCCGGGAGGATGTCGAGGACGCCGTTTGCCTTTTCGAGCCCGCTGCGCTGCGCCTGGATCTCGACGATCGCCGCGACCAGTTCGTCCTTCTTGATCTTGGTCGGGTTCTCGATCTCGAAGGTCTTTGCCAACTCGTTGAGCTCGGCTTTGCTCATCTCCGCGAGCTGTTCCGCGGAGAGCAGCGGCGGCCCGACGGCCTGCGGGAACTCGGGCTGGGTGAACACGTCGTTCGCTCCCGCCGGCGCGGCCGGATCGTTGAAGCGATTGCGATTCCGTCTCGAACGGCGGCGCCGTCCGCCGCCTTCAGGGCGGCCGTTGGGTTGGGGTCGATTGTCGAACTGCAGCGGAGTGCTCCCTTGGGGAGGGCGGGCGAACCGGGCGACGGGGCCGTTCCGGCGAGGCTGCCGGGGCCGCGCGTCGGCGCGAGGCGCCGAGAAACGCGAAGGTCGGCACGGTACGAGACCGCGCGACGACCGGAGTCTACCACAGGTCGGCTACGGCGACAAGGCGCGCGGACCGCTGAGGCTCAGATTTCCGCGCGCGTAGAAACGCAGCGGGGCCGCGGCCGCTTTCGTCAGGCCGACGCGCGTGCTCGCGCCGAGCTCGGCAGTGTGGCCGTCATCGGCCAGCCACAGCGCGGCGCTCGTCACCAGATCCTCGCCGTCGAATTCGGGACCGATGCCGAAGGCGCGGCAAAGGTTGCCTGGCCCGCGCGCCAGATCGCGGTCGCGCACCGGACGGCCGCGCAGCGCGCGCATCACCTCGAGCCCAAGCAGCGGCTCGCACGCCCGCACCAACGCCGCGGCTCCGACGCCGTCGCGCTCCGAGGTGACGTTGAGGCACCAATTCGTGCCGTAGATGAAATAGACGTAGGCGTGGAGCGGCGGACCGAACATCGCCCGATTGCGCGCCGTCGCGCCCCGAAAGGCGTGCGAGGCCGGATCGCCCGGAACGTAGGCTTCGGTCTCTACGATGCGGCCGGCCAGCGTAACCCCATTCCGGACGCGCACCAGCACTTTGCCGATCAGCCCGCGCGCGAGGGCAAGCGTCTCGTGGGGAAGATCCTCGCGCCCGAGCCGGCGCCCCAGTGCCGCAGCGTTAGGCGGCGGCGGGACTCTGGAGGGCGACATCGGCCCGGGCTCGTGTTTCGAGATCGCGCGTTTCAATCGGCTCGGCCCGTTCGACGCGCGCGGCGGCGAAGCCGTGCAGGATGCAGCGAGTCTTCACGTACTCCATCGTCAGTCCGGGCGGGACGCTACGGCGGGCGTTGAGGTCGTCGACGACCGCATCCTCGGCAAGCCGGATGCGGACCCGGGTGAAGCCGCGAGCCCGGAGATACCCGCCGACGGTCGCGACGGCGGCGTAGCCTTGCTCGCGCCCGTCGAGCGCCGGCAAGGCGGGGACGCCGAACGGCAACCGGACGACGGTGCGGCCGGTCCCGGTGCCGATTGCGGCGTAGGCGATACCGTGCCCGGAATGGTCGGCGGCGTAGCCGAGGGCGACGTCCGCGGAGCGGTGGCGGCTGGACTGCTGCATGGCTCTGAGATCATCCTATATCGAACGTATGTTCGCGTCAAGCGGCTTTCGCGGCCAGAACCTCCTCGTAGAGGGCCAGGATCCGCCGCGTTTGCCTCTCGACCGTATATCTCGAGTATGCCAAATGTACGGCACTCTGATCGCGGCCGGCGCCGAGTGCGGCACCTAGCGCGGCGGCGAAGGCGTCCGGGTCGGCGGCGACCAGCCGGCCGGCCGGGCCCAGCACGTCGCGCGAGGCTTCGCTGTCGGCCGCGACGACCGGCAGTCCGGCCGCGAGCGCCTCGACGAGCACCAGACCCTGGGTGTCGGTCGTCGATGGGAAAAGGAACGCGTCGACCGAGGCGTAGACGTCCGGCAGCCGGTCGGGCGCCAGCGCGCCCACGAACCGGATCCGGTTCGAGGTGCCCTGCCGGCGCGCGCGCTCTTCGAGGCTGGACCGATGCGGGCCGTCGCCGACCACCGCCAGCCGCAGTCCCGGCGACCGCGCCACCGCATCGAGCGCCAGCTCGAGATTCTTCTCCAACCCGAGCCGCGCGACGACCAGCGCCAGCGGTTCGTCGCCGTCGGCGCCGAGCCGCGCGCGCACCAGCGCGCTGCGGCGGCCACCGGCGAAACGTTCGACATCGATCGAACTCGGCACGACGGTGATCGGTGCGAGCACGCCGAGCTCGCGCAAGCGCCGCTCCATCGACTGCGTCGGCACGACGACCGCATCGGCGGCGTTCGCGTAACGGCGCGTCAGCGTGACCATCGCGCGCTCGGTCGTCGCGCGATCGAACGGCGCGTAGTGCGCGTACGCGTCGAGACGCGTGTGATACGTAAACACCAGCGGCAGACGGTGCCGGCGCGCGTAGGAAACCGCCATCCAGCCGGTCACGAACGGCGAATGCGCGTGCACGAGTTCGATGCCGCGCACGCGCCGGCGATCGTCGGCGTTCAAATACGGAACGCACAAACGGTACGCCGTCGCCGTCGGCAGCGGCAGCGACGGGATGCGTACGACGTCGCGCGCGTCATCGGTGAAGTGCGGGAAACGCGGCGCGATCGTGGTGACGTTGACACCCTGCGCGCGCAGGCCCGCGCGCAGCGCGTCGATACTCGCGACGACGCCGTTGACGATCGGCCGATAGCACTCGGTGAAGAACGCGACGCGCACAGCAACGTCACCTATTCGCCGCCGGAAACCAGCCCCATGGCGGCACCCGGGCAACCGTCTGCTCCGTCCTCGCAGGGCCCGAGCCCCGCGGAAGGGGCCTCCTGCTGATCCCGGGCCAAAGCGTTTGACGGGCGGAAAGGGGGTGTGATATCGTGCACGAGTTCACCGCGGCCCGCCGGGCCCGGGAACGCTCGACCGAGCCCCGTTGCCGGGGCTCGCCGACCACCGCTACGCACGTGGCGCACCTAACGCAAGCGACCGGACCCTTCGGGACCCGGTTTGATGTGAAACGCGCGCCCGCACGGGAAAGGAGTCGGACGATCCGAAACGATCATCCATCGCCGCTCGCGGCGACGGGCATGCTCTCCCTGGGACTCTTGATCCCGTTCGGGGCCCCTACGGCCGCGCAACGGGTCGCCCAAATCGCCGTCAACCTGACGTCGACGGTCCCGGCCAAGCATGTCACGTTGATCCACGACGGACTCTCCGAACTGGTTGAAACGCGCGCTTCCGACGCCGAGGCTCTCCTCGCCGAGCGCGGACTCGACCGGACCCCCGAAGACGCCTTGAACGTCGACCCGAGCAGACCGCTTGCGGACGGCGAGACCGTGGTTTTCCAAGCCGCCGTGCCGGTGACCGTCATCGTCGACGGGCAGCTGCACGCCGTGCGCTCGCCGGCTTCTTCGGTCGCGGCCCTGCTCGCCGCCCAGGGGGTTGGCTGGGACGCGCACGACCGCGTATCGCCGAGCCCTTCGACCCCGCTGGCGAGCGGCCAGATCGTGTCCGTCGCACACGTCGAGCGCTGGACTGAGACCGTTCACGTCCGGGTCGCCGCGCCGCTGGTCCGGCGCTATGCCTTCAATTTGAAACCCGGCATGGTCAAGGTGCTCGCACCGGGCCGGCCGGGACTCAAGGAGCTGCGGTACGTCGTTTCCCGCGCGGGCCGCCGGGGGACGCGCCGGGCGCTGCTGATCGCCCGCATCCTGCGCGCGCCTAAGGCCCGGATCGTCGCCGAGGGAATCGGCGAGTACACCGCCCTCTCGGAGCTCGCCGAGCGCAGCATCGTCGGCACGCTTCGGCTGGCTGACTCGGCACTGGCGATGGTGGCAACCGCATACACCGCGCACTGCAGCGGCTGCAGCGGCACGACCGCCAGCGGCATGCGCGCGGGACACGGCATCGTCGCGGTCGACCCCCGGGTGATCCCGCTGGGAACCCGCATGTTCATCCCGGGTTACGGCCCGGCGGTCGCCGGCGACACCGGCGGCGCGATTCGCGGCCGCCGCATCGACCTCGGATTCAATTCGGACGCCGATGCCTTCCGCTTCGGGCGGCGCCCCGTGACCGTGTACCTGATCAGATAGCGGACGCGAGCACGGGTGCCCGTTCGCTGCTGGGCCGGCGCGGGCTCCGTCCCAAGAAGCGGCTCGGACAGCATTTTCTGGTCGACGGCGGCATCGCCGCGCGCATCGCGCGGCTGGCGCTCGGCGACGATGCTCCGCGCATCATCGAGATCGGCGCCGGCACCGGCGCGCTCACCGCAGCTCTGGCCGGACTTGGGGCCGACCTCACGGCCTTCGACGTCGATCCCGACATGGTCGCCGTCCTGCGCGAACGCGACGATCTACGGGGCGTGGACCTGCGCGAAGCCGACGCGCTCAGCTTCGATTACGCCGGCTGGGCCGCCGGCAGCGATTGGTGCGCGGCGGGAAATCTGCCCTATAACGTCGCCACGCCGCTGCTGCTCGCGCTGGCGGCGCTGCCGCAGCCGCCGACGCGCGTCGTCGCCATGATTCAGAAGGATGTCGCCGACCGGATCCTGGCCGCGCCGGGTCGTGCCGCGTACGGCAGCCTGACGGTCGCGATCGGATTGACGATGCGCGCGCAGCGGGCGTTCACGGTCGCACCCGGCGCCTTCTACCCGCGTCCGGGCGTGGTATCGACGGTCCTGGTACTGCACCGTCACGAGACGCCGGTGGCCGACGTGCGCGACCGCAAACGCTTCGAACAGGTCGTGCGCGGCGCGTTCGCGTACCGGCGCAAGACCCTGGCGAACTCGCTCGCGCTCGCGCTCGATCTCCCACGCGAACGCATTGCCGCGGCCATCGCCTCTCTCGCCCTTAGCCCGGACATCCGTGGTGAAGATCTCGACCTCCGCTCGTTCGCCGCTCTCACCGACGCTCTGGCCAGCTGACGCGTTCGTCTGGTGGCAGTCGCTGCTGTTCGCCTTCGGGCTGTTCGTCACCACGGTCGTGGCGGCGATCGCATTCGGGCTCGCGTGGGCGGGCGTGTTCGGCCTCGCATCGCTCAAGCATCCGTCGACGGGATTTCTGCTGGCGGTACAGTGCGCATCGTATGTTCCCGCACTGATCCTCGCGCTCTACGTCCTGCCACGCCTCGCGCATCGCTCCCTGCGCGATCTTGGGCTGCGCGCACCGACGCCGGCTGAGGTCGGCTGGGGCATCATCGGCTCGGCGGCGATGTTCCTGGTGTCGGGTGCGATCGGCGGGTTCGAGGAGCACGTCCTTCACCAGAAGGTACAAGAGACCGCGGTCGACCTGCTGAAGACCGTGCACGGCCCGCTCGCATTCCTGTTCGCCTTCATCGCGTGCATCTTGGCGCCGATCGTCGAGGAGCTGGTCTTCCGCGGGTTTCTGTTCAACGCGCTGCTGCGCTACTCTCCGGTCGCGATCGCGGCGGTTCTGAGCGCCCTGGTCTTCGGCATCGCGCACGGCTCGTGGTCGGCGTTCGCGCCCCTGGCGGGCGCCGGACTCGTGCTCGCCGTGGTCTACTATCGCACCGGTGCGCTCAGCGCGTCGATGATCGCGCACGCCGGATTCAACGCGATCGCCGTGGTCGGTTTCTTCTTCTTCAAGACCGCTTGAGCGGAGGGCCGGCGCGAGCCGGAAGCGCGGAGGCCGCGGGCACCGGAACGCCGCCGCAGAGCGTGATCCCGGCCGGCCACGAGCCCACGCCGAGCGCGGCCAGGAATGCGCGCGCGTTGCGGTTGTACGCGGGGCAGTAGCCGCGCTCGCGCGGATCGTACTTGGCGAGCACGACGTTCGGGTTGGCGGCGGCGGCCACATACGCGCCCTCGTCGACGCGCGGCACAACGACCGGCACCGCGCTCGAACGCAAAGCGGTCGCGCGGCTGTAGGTCGCCCAATCCACAATGTAGGGCCAACGCCCGATCTTGAGGACGGTGTCGTTGATCGTCAGCGCACACAGGATCGCGCACGCCAGAACGGGCGTCGCCAGCCGCGGCCGCTGCGCGATCGCGTAGGCCGCCGCCAGCGTCGTCGCCGCGACGAGCGGCGCGGTCCAATGCGTGCCGATGCGCGCGATCGGATAGGCCCACGGACGGTTGAACACGAGTTCCGCGACCAGCGGCGCGCCGAGCAGCAGCCGCTCGCGCAGCAGCAGCGGCGTGAAGGCGAACGGCGCCAGCAGCGCGATGAAAAAAGCGAGCTTCTGCAGCGGATCGTCGATCGTGAGCGCGTAGCCCGGCAGCGAAGGATGCGCGCCCGAGAGGTGCTCGGCGAGGATGAACGCCGCGCCGTTCACCGCCGCGAGCCCGGCCAGCGCGAGGCCGATGCGGCGGTCCCACCACACCGCGCACGCGGCGCCGAACCACATCAGAAAAAGGGCTTGATCTTCTTTGAGCCCGAGCAGCAGCTGCGCGCAGATCAGCGTCGCCGCGAGCGAGCGCCGGCGGGCCGCGAGCGCGCCGAGTGCTGCCAGCAGCGGCACGAAGACGTTCTCGAGAAAGTTGCCGTAGGCGATTCCCTGGGCGCTCGGGCTGATCAGATACGCGATGCCGACCGCGCTCGCCGCACGCGGCGGCGCTCCGCAGGCGCGCGCGAAGGCGCACACGGCGAGGGCTGCGCCCGCGATCGCCAAGACCTCAATGACGAGCAGCGTTTGCGCGAACGGAAACACCGCGATCAGCGGCACCAGCGCGAGCAGCACCCACGAATCGTGCACCTGCAGGTGCGGCCGGTATTCGGCGCCGTTCCAGGAACCGCGGCCGTGGGCTTCACCGGTCAGAAACTGCAAGAAGGTTCCCGTGTCGGCGCCGTACCGCAGCGCGTACAATTTATTGAAATCCAGCGCGATATAGAGCGCCGCGAAGATGAGCGCGGCGATCACGACGCTGCGGGTCGGCCTCACCGGCGTCCCGCCGCCGTCTCGTCCACCAGTGCTCGCAGCCGCGCAACGAACTGCGCCGGCGCAAACGTCTGCGCATGCGCGCGCAGGCGCTCGGGGTCGAACGCGCCGGCATCGAAACCGCGCAGCGCGTCGGCCAGCGATTGGGCCGTGGGTTCGCGAAAGAACGCACCGGTCTGGCCCTCGACGATCGTCTCGAGCGCGCCGCCGGCCGCGTAGGCGAGCGTCGGCCGGCCGGCCGCCGCCGCCTCGAGCGGGACCAGGCCGAAATCTTCCTCGCCCGGCAGAATCGCCGCGCGCGCGGCGCCGACCAGCGCATTGCGTTCGGCATCGTCGACCGCGCCGTGAAACGTCGTCCGCGTTCCGCGCGCGAGTGCCTGCAGCCGCGCGGCATCCGGTCCGCTGCCGACGATGTGCAGCGGCACCCCGGCCAGCGCGCAGCCGGCGATGGCGCGGTCGACGCGCTTGTACGGCAGCAGCCGCGACACGACCACGGCGTAGTCGCCCTCGCCGCGACCGATGCTGAAGCGATCGACGTCGACCGGACACGGCAGCACGTCGGCCTCGCGGCCGTACCAGCGGCGGACGCGATTCGCGACGTTGCGCGAGTTCGCGATGAAGCGCGTGGGGCGTTGGGCGGCGCGCACGTCCCACCGCGCGAGCTCCGTCACGACCGGGCGCGCGAGCGCGCCCAGTCCGAAGCCGCCCACGTAGCGGTCCGCGTCGAAGACGAAACGCGAGACGGTGTTGATGTAACAGATGTGGACGGCGTCAGGCCGGAACTTGACGCCCTTGGCCCAGGCGGTCGTCGAGGACACGATCACGTCGAATGCGCGCAGGTCGAAGGCCTCGAACGCGAGCGGATAGAGCGGCGCATAAAGCCGGAAGGCGCGACGGTGCAGCGGAAAGCGCTGCAGAAATGACGTGTGCACGCGCCCTTCGGGAACCAGGTCGCCGGCCGCGGCACGCTCGTAGAGCGCCGTATAGACCGGCGCTTGGGGCCATGCGGCCGCAAAGTGCGCGAATACCCGCTCCGCGCCGCCGCGCTGGTTCAGGTAATCGTGAACCAGGGCCGCGTTCAGCCGCCCGAACCTTCGCGCGGCAACACGAGCGCGACGTCGAAACGCTGGAAGTAGCGCTTTGCAACCCGCTGGAGGTCGGCCGGCGTCACGCGCCCGATCGCCTCGTCGACCCGCGCGGCCACGTCGGCGTCGAGCCCCTGCGCAACTGCGTTGCCGAGTTCCCAGGTCCGCTCTTCGAGCGAGAGGTTCTCGAGCGCCCACTCGCCGCGCGCGCGCGCCTTGAAGCGTGACACGATCGTGTCGGTCAGCGGCTGGGCAGCGGCGCGTTTGAGCACCGCATCGAGCGACGTGAGCCCCTCGGTCGGGTCGATGCGCCCGCCGTTCAGCCACACCGACATGAACGCGGGCGCGGTGTCGTAACCGTAGATCGCGCCGCCCGGCCGCAGCAGCAGCGGCGGCGTCGAGGCCGCATTCGGTTCCAGCACTTCGGTCAGCATCGTGCGCATGACGAGCGCGGCGGCGAAATCCGGATCGCCGAGCGAGGGCGCCGCAAAGCCGAGCACAACGAAGGGCGCGTAGACGTCGCGGCGCGTGACCAGCCGCTTCGGCTGCGCGGCGAACTCGTGCGTGCCGATCACCGCGGACGGGATCGGCGCGCCGGCGGGAACGGCCGCGTCGAGCGCGCGGCTCGCCGCGTCGCTCGCCTCTCCGGTTTGGCCGACGACGGTCAGGAAGGCGTCGCCGCGCACGTACCACTGATGGAAGAACGCTTGCGCGTCGGCCGGGCCGAACGCGGCCAAACTGCTGGTTGTGCCCAGCGACGGCATGCCGGCGCCGCCGATGTAGTGCGCCGCGCGCAGCATCTGCAGGCCGACGCGGCGCGGATCACGGTCGTCGGCGGCGATGCGCGTCGCGAGGGCGGTGCGCGCCGCGTTCAGCGTCAGCGGGTCGAACGACGGCGCCGACAACACACCGGCGACCAGCGTCGCCAGCGCGGGCAGCAAGCCGGCCGGCGCTTCGAGATAGAAGCGCACGTACTGCGGTGAGACGCTGTACTCGAGCGATCCGCCGCGGGCGGTGACGGCGTCGGTCAACGCGACCGCGTTCACGGGCGTGCGCAGAATGCTCTGGGCAACCAGTGCGGCGAGCCCGTTTTGATCGCTCGTCTGCCGGTCCAGCCCGGCCCGCACGAACAGCGAGATGCCGCACAGCGCAAGGCCCGGGTCGGAACGCACGTAGGCATTGCTCCCGCCGAGATCGACGACGGCGGTTGCCGGCTCGGCGCCGTTCGCGGCGAGCGAGAAGACCGCGCTGAACGCGAGCGCGGCGACGGCGGCGCGCATCACGATGGTTTCGGCGTCGCCGCCGGCCGTGCACGCACCAGCGTGACGACGGCGGGCGATGCGGTCAAGTAGCGAGCCACCGTGCGCGCGACGGCCTGCGGCGTCAGTTCTGCGGCGACGTGAAAGTAGCGGCTGCTCGCCGGCGCGTAGGCAAAGTTCCCCTCGACCGCATACCAGCCGAACGTGTCCGCGAGTTCGGCCGGCGTTTCCAAATCGGTGAGCAGACGATACTCGAAACCGGCGCGCGCCGAAGCGAAGGCGGTCGCGTTCATCGGCGTTGCCGCCTGCGCGATCGCGCGCTGCACGACCGGGAGCGCGGCCTTGGCATCGGCACCGCTGATCGTGACCAGGAACAAACCCGGATCGTGATAGGTGACGAACTTGCCGGTGACCTCGGCATTGAGCGTTCCCAGCGCGCGCTGCACGATGCCGGTTTTGGGCGCGAAGAGCGCATCGGCGGTGAAGTCGAGCGCGGTGGCGGAGGCTTCGTCGCTGATGGCGGGGCCGGCCCAGCCGAAGCCTGTCCCCTCGACGTTGGCGGTGTGCTGCACCGGCGGGCCCGCGGGCGCGGGCGTTTGATTGACGAGCGCTTCGGCCGAAGGCAGCGCGCCGTCGCGGGTCGCGGCGTCATCGATCGCCGAGGGATCGACATTTCCGGTCAGAATCAAGATCGCATTGGCGGGACGGAAGGCGCGCTCGGCGTATGCGCGTACCTGGTCGAGCGTCAGCGCGGCGATCGTCTTCGGTTCGACCAGCGTGCCATCGTGAAACGGGCCGTCACGGAACAACGCGCTCTGCAGCGCTTCCTCGACCGCATCGGGCGGATCGTACGAACGATAGATCGCATCCTCCGCGACGTCGCGCTGCGCGAGCGCGAAGCCCGTCGCGTCGGTGACCGGAGCGAAGTAGTCGGTGGTGACCGCGCGCACGACCGCCTTGACGTGCTCGGGCGAGACGAGGATCGTAATCGCCACGCTCTCGGGATAGGCGGCGACGCTGAAGCGTCCGCCGCCGCTCTGCACCAAGCGCGCCAGCGGGGTGCCGGTGATCGGGGTCGAGGCCGCGACCGTCAGCGCGGCCAGACGCGACAATCCCGGCAGCGGGGGACCCTCGAATCCCGCCGCGGGCGCCCGGTACCACAGCGAGATCGCGGCGGTCGGCTGCGCCGGATCCGGCAGCACGCCATAGGTCATTCCGCTCGGCGCGACTTGGAGCGCCGGCTCCGCGGTCAGCGGTGCAAACGACCGCGGCGCCGCCGCAGCCGTGACCGGCAGGGCGAAGAGAAAGGCCGCGACGAGCGCGGCCTTTTTCGTCACGCCGGCTCCGGCGAGATCGTGGGTGGAAGGCGCTTGGGCCGTTCGGGCCGCGCTTCGGGCTCCGGTGCCGGCAGCGGGCTCGTAGTCGGCGATTCGGCTTCGGGCACTTTTTCGACCGGCCACGGTTTGCCGCGCAGGATGGCCATCACTTCTTCCGACTCGACCGTTTCGTGCTCGAGCAGCGAGTTGGCCATCCGATCGACCTTGTCCCAATTCGCTTCGAGAATCGTGCGCGCGTCGGTATAGCAGGTGTCGATGATCTTGCGGACTTCGGCATCGATTTTGCCCGCGATCTCTTCGGAGTAGTTGCGTTCCTCGCCGAAGTCGCGGCCCAGAAAGACCTGATGGTTTCCGCGGCCGTATTGAATCGGACCGAGCGAATCCGACATGCCGTACTGCGTCACCATGCGGCGCGCGAGTTCGGTCGCTTTTTCGAAGTCGTTCGATGCGCCGGTGGTCACGTCGCCGAACTTGATCTCTTCGGCGATGCGGCCGGCCACGAGCCGCTTGATCAGCGCCAGCAACTCGTTCTTGGTCTGCGAGTGCCGGTCGTCATCGGGCAGCGACCAGGTGATCCCCAGCGCCATCCCGCGCGGGATGATGGTGACCTTGTGAACCGGATCGGAGTTCGGCGTCAAGCCGCCGACGATCGCGTGGCCTGATTCGTGATAGGCCGTATTCTCTTTTTCGCGCTGTGACATCACGACGGACTTTCGTTCCGGGCCGACCATCACCCGATCGATCGCCTCGTCGCAGTCGTTCATCTCGATGATCGACTTGTTGCGGCGCGCCGCGAGCAGGGCGGCCTCGTTGAGCAGATTCTCGAGGTCCGCGCCCGAGAAGCCCGGCGTGCGCCGGGCCAGCGTCTCCAGCGACACTTCCTTCGAGAGCGGCTTGTTTTTCGAGTGCACCATCAGGATCGCCTGACGGCCGCGCACGTCGGCCCGGTCGACGACGATCTGGCGGTCGAAACGGCCCGGGCGCAGCAGCGCGGGATCGAGGACGTCGGGGCGGTTGGTCGCCGCGATCAAGATCACACCGGTGTTCTGATCGAAGCCGTCCATCTCGACCAGCAGCTGGTTGAGGGTCTGCTCGCGCTCGTCGTGGCCGCCGCCGAGGCCGGCTCCGCGCTGGCGGCCGACCGCGTCGATCTCGTCGATGAAGATGATGCAGGGCGCCGACTTCTTCGCTTGCTCGAAGAGGTCGCGCACGCGCGAGGCGCCGACGCCGACGAACATTTCGACGAAGTCGGAACCGGAGATCGAGAAGAACGGCACGCCGGCTTCGCCGGCGATCGCCCGCGCCAGCAGCGTCTTGCCCGAGCCCGGCGGTCCGAGCAGCAGCACCCCCTTGGGGATGCGCGCGCCCAGCGCTTGAAACTTCTTGGGATACTTGAGGAACTCGACGACCTCGCCCAGCTCTTCTTTCGCTTCTTCGACGCCCGCGACGTCGGCGAAGGTGACCTTCGGCCGGTTCTCGCTGAGCAGCTTGGCCCGCGAGCGGCCGAACGAGAGCGCCTGGCTGCCGCCGCTCTGCGCCTGACGCAGAATAAAGACCAGCAGCAGCGCCATCAGGATGAACGGCAGCGTGTTGATGACGTAGCCGAGCACCGGCGGCGTCGAGCTGTTGACGACGCTGATGTCGACGTGGTTCGCGCGCAGGGTCGGAAATAGGTCGCGGTCGTCCGGCGCGGTGGTGGTGAACTTGGTCGAGTCCTTGAGTTCGCCGGTGATGTCCTTACCGGTGAGGACGACCTTCTGGACCTTGTGCGCCTGCACGTCGGAATAGAACTGCGAATACGACAGCGGCTGGCTGGCGGTGGGACTCCACCACAGCTTCTCCAGGATGAACATCGCCAGCACGACGATGCCGAGGAGGACGAGGATACTTTTGAGGTGCTTGCCCATGCGTTGCGAGACCCTTTTACCGTTCTTCCCGTAAGAACGTTTCTCGGATGAACGTTTCTCCGTGGAACCCGTCCGGAGACGAAGTGGTGGCCGGGCTCACGCGGGGAGAACCTCGGGCCTCAGTTTTGCCAGGTACGGGAGAGTCCGGTAGCGTTCCTGATAGTCGAGCCCGTACCCTACGACGAATTCGTCCGGACATGTCAAGCCAACGTAATCAACGGTCACATCGACGGCCCGGCGGTAGGGTTTGTCGAGCAGAACCGCGGCCCGCAGCGAGGCCGGACGGCGGTTTCCCAGCATCGCGCGCAGGTAGTGGAGGGTGTGACCATTGTCGATGATGTCCTCGACGATCACGACATGGCGTCCTTCGATGGCGTGGGTCGTGTCCTGAATCAGGCGCACTTCGCCGCTCGAGCGGTGCGCATTTCCATATGATGAGACGGCGATGAAATCGAGTTGCACGTCGGTCGGCGCCCCCGGCGTTTCGGCGACCGCCCGCGCCAGGTCGGCGGTCACGAACACCGCTCCCTTGAGAACTCCGACGAGGACGAGCGAGCGGTCGGCATAGTCGACCGCGATCTCGGCGGCCATGCCCCGGATCGCCTCGTCCAGCTCCGCGGCAGTGATGAGGATCCGCTCGATGCCGGGCGGGAGCGTCTGCTGCATCGTGCCGCCTTCACCGCCGACGGCCGCATGCTCCCCCGTCGCGGTTGAAGGAACCCCCGTCCCGCTCAAGCGTTCTCGTCGCCGGACTCGCCGCGGCGCAGATCCTCGACCTGCCGAAATCCGATGTCGCGCGTGCCGCCGCCGGCGCGCAGCCGATGGCGAATTCGCCGCCGCTGGTCTGCCGCCCCGATGCCGTCGGCTTCGTCCGCGACGATCGCGGCGCAGCGCGCGACCGCGCGATCGAGCTGCGGAAAATCGTCGCGCAGGCGCGCGAGCGACGCGCGCAGCGCGTTACGGCGATAGCGGAAATCGTCATTGGTCGGATCGCGCGCATACGGCAAGCCGCTGCGCCGCAGTTCGGTTGCGAGTTCTTCGTGGGTCACGCGCAGCAGCGGCCGCACCAACTCGATCCCGGCTGCCAGCGGCCGCCGCGTCCGCATCCCGCCCAACCCGGTCAGCCCCGTCCCGCGGAAGAGCGCCAACAAGACGGTTTCGGTTTGATCCTCAGCGGTGTGCGCGGTCGCGACCGCGCGAGCGCCGGCATCGCGCGCGAGAGCCTCGAGCGCCGCGTAGCGCGCGGTGCGCAGCGTTTGCTCGTCGTCGCGCGCGATCGTGGGCCGCGCGATCGCGACCGGGAGCCCGAGCTGCGATGCAACCGCCAGCACGACGCACTCATCCTGATCCGCGCCGGCCCGGCGGCCGTGGTTCACGTGACCGAGGACGATCTCGATCCGGGCCGAGCGCGCGAGCCGGGCCAGCAGCGCGGCCAACGCGACGGAGTCGGGGCCGCCCGAACACGCCGCCAGCACGCGCGCCCCGCGATCGGACCGCAGCGCGGCACGGACTACGACGTCGAGCGCGCGCTCCGGTCGCGCCCCGCGCATCAGGTACCTCGGGCGCCGCGGCTCAGCCGACGGTGACGCATCGCGAACCTCAGCGTGAGACCGAACGGGCGATTTCGCGCTCGACATCGCGCGCTTGGAGATCGCGCCGCCGGTCCCATAGCTTCTTGCCGCGCACCAGCGCCAGTTCGATCTTGACGCGGCCGCGCTTGAAATAGAGTCGCCAGGGGACCAGCGTCAGCCCCTTTTCCGCCGCGCGTCCGGCCAACCGTTCGATCTGCTCCCGGTGCAGCAGCAATTTTCGCGGCCGGTTGGGCTCGTGGTTGAAGAACGAGCCTTCCTTATACTGCGGGATCGTCAGGTTGACAAGCCAGAGTTCGCCCTCGCGCAGCCGCGCGAAGGCCTCGTTGATCGAGACGTTCCCGCGCCGGATCGACTTGATCTCGGTGCCGGTCAGTGCCAAGCCCGTTTCGAGCGATTCGAGCTTCTCGTACTCGCGGCGCGCGCGGCGATTGTCGAGCGAGGGTTCGGGCGCTTTGGCGGCCCGCTCGGCCTTGGCGGCGGTGCGGGCCGCTTTCATCTTCGCCATCAGACGGCGTCCGTGTCCGGGATACCGTAGCGCGGCTTTCCCAGCGGGCCGCGGCTGACAAACGACCCCTCGCCGGTCGCAAGCACGGTCCCGTCGGCCAAGCTGACCGCGGCCTCGACCCCCATGACCTGGCGGCGCTTCCACTTCACCGAACCGGTGACGACCAGCGGCGTTCCCAGCGGCACCGGACCACGAAAGCGCAGTTCCATCGAGGCGGTGACACCGCGCTCGCCGATGTTTCCGCAAGCGTGCGCCATCGCTTCGTCCAGCAGGGTCATCACGATGCCTCCATGGGCGGTCCCGCGCCAGCCTTGGAAACGCGGCGGCAGCGTGATCTCGGCTCGCACGCTCTGCGAGCCGCTCGGCGTGAAATGAAGATGCAGGCCGTCGGCGCTGAACGGGCCGCAGGCGAAGCAGCGCCCGTCGTCGACCCAGACCGGGCCGCTCACGCGGGCTTGCGTTTCGGCGCCGGCGTCGACGACGGTCCGGGCGATGGCGAGGTGGCCTCGTAGGCGCCGTCATCGATCCGCTTCAGCAAGGTGGTCGCATACCCGACATCGCTGCCGGCGGCGATCGAGGCGCGCAGCACACGCCGGGCATCGTCGGGCTTCTTGTCGTCGAGGTAAATCCGGGCCAGCAGCGTGTAGCCATGCTGTCCCGACTCGCCGACGTGGCCGACGTCGGCCTCGACGCCCCGCGTCGCATAACTGATGGCGGCATCGTACTGGCCGAGGTCGTGCAGCAGCGAGGCGATGTGAAAATAGATATCGGCGTAGTCCGGAACCAAGTTCGGTACGTCGATCACCGTCGTCAGCGCGCGCTGCGGATCCTTGAGATCGTCCTGATAGATCAGCGCCAGATACTCGCGCGCGAGAATGTTTTGCGGATCGCTCTGCAGCGCGGCCAGGAACTCCGTCTTGGCGCGGTTCGTGCTGCGCTCGCTCTCGCGCATGATCCCGAGGCCCGTATGGGCCGCTTGCGAGGTCGGGTCGAGCTGCACCGCAGCGTTGAGTTCCTCGCGCGCGTCGAGCGTGCGGTCGCGTCCGGTCAGCGATGCGAACATGTAGGAGAAGGCGACCCGCACGTGCGCCTGCGCGCTCTTGGGCGCCTTCACCAGCGCATCTTCTTCGTTCTCGACCAGCGCATCGAGATCGCCCGGCGTCTGCGCCGCGGTCGCGTTGAGCATCGAAATCGCAAGCGTATTGTCCGGTACGACGGCCAGCGCCGCGGTGAAATCCTTGCCGGCCGCATTGAAGTCGCGCGTGTAGAATTCCCGCAGCCCGGCACCGAGCGGCCCGGTGAACGCCGGATTGAGGTAATCGTTGCGCAGCGCAACACCGGCCTTGGGAGCGGGCGACGCGGCGAGCAGCGGGACGGCGGCGAGCAAGAAAAGGGCTACGAAGCGCACAGCGTCCCGGATGTTCCGGCCCCTCGCGGCGACTTCCGCCTGTCCGACCCGGCCGGGACGGCTGCCGGGGACGCGCTTACCGGCCGACGAGCAGGCGGCGTCCCAACGCGTCGGGCAGCTGCACCGAAGCAATCTTTTCCCGAACGCGCGCGATCGCGTAGTCGACGCGCTCGATGCGCACCGTCTGCGCACCGGGATCGTAGAAACCGAACGACGCCTGCGGGTTGAGATCGCGGGGCTGGCCGACGCTGCCGACGTTGATCAGATACCGAACGCCGTCGACGAGCGGAACCTCCCCGCCGTGCTGCAGGTGCACGTGCTCGATCGTGCCGTCCGGATCGCGGGCGTAGACTTCGGCGATATGGGTGTGGCCGATGAAGATCAGCCGCGCGTCGGTCGCCGCGAAGGCGCGCGCGGCGCCGGCCTTGTCGAGGATGTATTCGAAGTAGTTCACCGGCGCACCGTGGACCAGCAAGAAGTCCGGACGACGAAATTCGTAACCCAAGCTGTCCAGCCAGTCGCGATTCTCCGCGCTGAGGACGCCCTGCGTCCAACGCAGCGCGTCACGAGCCGCCGGGTTGAAGTACGCCAGGCCGTAGTTGTCGATCGCGGCAACGTCGTGGTTGCCCAGCACCGCCGCCGTCACGCGCGCGCGCAGCCGGTCGACGCACTCGTTGGGGTTGGGGCCGTAGCCAACCATATCGCCCAGGCAAAACACTTCATCGTCGTCGCGGATCAGCGCGAAGGCAGCGTCGAGCGCTTCGATGTTTGCATGCACGTCGGAGACGACCGCGTATCTCACGAAGCAGCCTTCTCGCGCACGCGGTCGAGCGCGGCGATGAAACGCTCGGCCAAGCGGGCCCGCTCAGCGACCGTTCCGACCGTGACCCGAACGTAGCCGTCGAGCGGCGGTGCCCAGGGCTTGCGCACGAAGACACCCGCTTCGAGCAGCGCGCCGACCATTGCCTCGGCCTGCAGGCGCGTGCCGATGCCGATGCAGACGAAGTTCGTGAACGAGGGGACCGACGGCAATCCCAGCCGGTCGGCCAGCGCGTAGTAGTCGTTCCGGCCGCGCGCGACTTCGGAGACGACGCCGCGCAGAAACGCATCGTCGTCGAGTGCGGCCAGCGCGCCGATCTGGCCGGTGCGGTTGACGCCGAAGTGTAAGCGCAGTTTCTGAAAGACCGCGATCACGTCGGCCGACGCGAGCGCGTAGCCGATGCGCGCCCCGGCCATGCCGAACGCCTTCGAGAAGGTGCGCGTGCGGATCGTGCGCGGATCGATCACGTCGGGCGGCAGCTCGTCGACCGGAACGAAGTCGGCGTACGCCTCATCCAGAAATAGGAGCACGTCATCCGGCAGCGCTTCGCGCAGTTGGGCGAGCGTCGCCCGGTCGGCAAAGGTTCCCGACGGATTGTCCGGATTGGCGACGTAGACGAGTTTCGCGCCCGAGCGCGCGACCGCGTCGACGATCGCCCCAGGGTCGAAGGCACCGTCGGCGGCCGGTTCGGCGAATTCGGCTCGCGCGCCGTACGCGTGCAGGTGATAGAACAGCGTCGGATAGGTTCCCCGCGTGGCCACGCATGCGTCGCCGGGCGCGCAATAGGCACGCACGATCAGCCCCATCAGATCGTCGATCCCGCTCGCGACGACGATTTCGTCCGCCGCGCAGCGATGTCGCTGCGCCAGTGCCGCGCGCAGTTCGAGCGACTCCGGATCGCCGTACCACGACGTCAGCGCGACGGCCTCGCGCATCGCGGCGATCGCCCGCGGCGAGGGGCCGAAGGCGCTCTCGTTCGCACCCAGCCGCAGCAGTTCGCTGCGGCCCACGCGGCGCGCCAGCTCCTCCGGCGCGACGAACGGGGTCATCGCGGGGGCCGCCGATACGAGTTCGGTCGGCCGCGGCAGGCGCGGCGGCGTCACGGCTTGCCGATGCGAATGTGGTCGACGACCTCGCGCACCCCGGTGGTCCCACGCGCCGTGGTCACGATCGTTTGCCGGGTCTTGGCGTTCGCCACCGTTCCGCTCAGCGTCACGACCCCGCGATCGACCTTCACCCCGACGTGCTCCTGCAAACCGACTTGGGCCGTATACGCCGCCATGATCCGCGCCTGCAAGGCGGCTTCGCCCAGCTCGAGTCCCGGCCGCGGGCCGTGCGGATCGACCCGCAGGTTGTCGATGACGACGCGCACGCCCGAGACCGTGCGCGCCGTTGCGACATCGCGCGTCCGATGCGCGGCATCGCGCACGCTGCCCTTCAGCTCGACGACGCCGTCGCGAACCGATACGCCCAGCGTGGTCGCGGAGTCCGGATCCGCCTGGGTCAGTTTGGCTTTCACCTCAGCCAGGACCAGGCCGTCGTGCAGCACGTCGGCGGCCTGCCGGGTGCCGAATGGATCGGGCACTTTTTGGTTGATGGTGCCGCAGCCGCTCAAAGCGATCGATGCGGCAACGACCACGAGCCAGCGGTTCACACCATTCCTCCGTAACGGGCAAGCACGACGGGCGCGCCGGCTTCGATGCGATCCGGTTCGGGGCCGACGACCACGTAACCGTCCGCGCGCGCCAGCAAACTGGTATGCGCCGAGCGCAGCGCGAGCGGGCGGACGCCGCCCGCGACGAACTCGGCCGGCACGTACCACGTCCAACCCGCGCGTCCCGCAAACGGCTCCACGGCGAACGACGCGACCGTCGCCGGACGCGATGCGGTCTCGCCGGTCAGCGCGCGCAGCAGCGGAGCCGCGATCGCGCTGAAGATCGTCAGCGCGCTGGCGGGATTCCCGGGCAGCCCGATCACCGGGCGCCCATCGACCGCGGCCAGCACGGTCGGCTTCCCGGGTTTCACTTTGAGTCCGTGCACGATGACGCCGGGCGGGCCGAGCTGATCGATCGCGGCGGGAACCTGATCGCGCGCACCGACCGACGAGCCCCCGGTGAGCACGACCGCGTCGGCGGATGCGAGGCCTTCCGCGATGCGCCGGGCGATCGCGTCGGCTTCATCTTCGGCGCGCGACAACTGCACGATCGTGCATCCGAGCGCCGCCAACCCGCCGGCGATCGCCCAGCGATTCGAGTCGCGGACCTGGCCGGCCGCCGGCGCACGCTCGAGGTCGACCAGTTCGTCGCCGGTCGGGACGATCGCCACGCGCGGACGCCGGAACACGCTGACCATCGCCTGACCGAGCGTGGCCAGGACCGAGAGTTCCGGGGCACCGATGCGGCGGCCGGCGGGCAGCACGCAGTCGCCGGTCGCCATGTCGTCGCCGCGCGGCGTGATGAACTCGCGCGGCGCGGGCGCGGCGTGCGCGTACAGGATGCCGTCCCGTTCGTCGGCGTCTTCGATCGGAAGCACCGCGTCGGCGCCGGACGGCAGCACGCCCCCGGTCGGGATGCGCATCGCCTCGCCCGCATCCACCGCTCCGGGCGGCGCGGCGCCCATGCGAATCGTGGCGGTGACCCGGCGCGGTCGGGTTCCGTCGGCGACGCGCACCGCGAAACCGTCCATCGTCGAGCGATCCGCGGCCGGATACGGTCCGTCCGCCACGGCGTCACGCGCGAGGATGCGTCCGAAGGCGGCCGCGAGCGGCACGTCTTCCGACCCCAGCGTCGTGGGCCGGACCGCCGCCACATAGGTCGCGAGCGCGGCCTCTGGCGCGAGGAGCAAGTCCGGGTTGAAGGCAGCGCCGGGCTGCATCGAACGCATCGGAACCCGTTTCGACGTGGAGGGCCGTGAGGTCTCGCGACCGGTAGGACACCGTCCGGCGGCCGGGTAACGGCGCGCGAACGTGTTGAATCTGGAAGTTCTGCGCCGCGAGCCCGGGCGCGTCCGTACGGCGTCGCGGCGGCGAGGCATTTCGACCGAATTCGTCGACCGCGTCCTCGCGCTCGATGGGGAGCATCGCAGTCTCCTCACTGCCGTCGAGCAGCTCAAGGCACAGAAAAATGCCTTGAGTGCCGAGATTTCCAAAGCTGCGGACAAAAAGGCCAAGGCCGCTGAACTCCGGCCGCGCATCGCGGAACTCGACGCGTCGATCGGCAGCGCCGGCTCGGGAATCCCGCGCCTCGAGGAGGCGATCTCAACGGCGCTCGCCGAGGTGCCCAACCTGGTCGACCCGAGCATTCCGGACGGCTCCGACGAAACGGCCAACCGCGAAGTGCGCCGCTGGGGCTCGCCGCCGCAGTTCGCCTTCGCGCCCAAACCGCACTGGGAGCTCGGTGAGGCGCTCGGCATCTTCGACTTCGAGCGCGCGGCGAAGCTGTCGGGCGCGCGCTTTTCCATCCTGCGCGGTGCCGGCGCAAGGCTCTCGCGCGCGCTCGCGCAGTTCTTCCTGGATCGCGCGGCGCGCAACGGTTACACCGAGATCAATCCCCCGCTGCTGGTTTCCGAGACGACGATGTGGTCGACCGGACAGCTCTCGAAGTTTTCGGATCAGATGTACGCCTTCGAAGGCGACGGCGATGAGAAACTGTACCTGATCCCGACCGCCGAGGTGCCGCTGACCAGCTTGCACCGCGACGAGATCTTGGCGGCCGAGCAGCTTCCGCTGCAGTACACGGCCTACACGCCGTGCTTTCGTAAGGAAGCCGGTGCAGCCGGCAAGGATACGCGTGGGCTCTTTCGCCAGCACCAGTTCGAAAAAGTCGAGCTGGTGTGGCTGACCACGCCGGCGCGTTCGTTCGACGATCTCGAGACGCTGACGTCGCATGCGTCGGGCCTGCTCCAAGAGCTGGGACTTGCCCACCGCACGATGCTGCTCGCCGCCGGCGACACCGGTTTCAACAGCGCGAAGACCTACGACCTCGAAGTGTGGGTGCCGAGCTTCGGGCGCTATCGTGAGATCTCGTCCTGCTCGAACTGCACCGACTTTCAAGCGCGGCGCAGTGCGATTCGGTTTCGGCAGGACGCAACCGCCAAACCCGAATTCGTGCACACGCTCAACGGTTCGGGTTTGTCGCTGGGACGCACCCTGCTGGCGATCGTGGAGAACGGTCAGCGCGCAGACGGCGGCATCTCGATCCCGGACGTCCTCCAGCCCTTCGCGGGCTTCGCATCGATCGAGCCGGACGGGTCGGTGCGCTCGCGATGACCGATGACGGCGTCGCGCGCGCGATCGCGATCCTGCGGCGCGGCGGCGTCGTCGCGATCCCGACCGAAACCGTCTACGGTCTCGCGGCCGACCTGGAAAATCCCGACGCGATCGCGCGGGTGTACGCGATCAAAGGCCGGCCGGTCGACCATCCGCTGATCGTCCACGCGCACGAGCTCGCGGCGCTGTCGCGTTACGTCGCCGCGGTCCCGGCGTCGCTGGCGGTGCTGGCACGGCACTTCTGGCCGGGCCCGTTGACCGCGATCGTTGACCGCGGCGAGCGCACGCCGCACACGGTCACCGGCGGCCAGGACACGGTCGCCGTGCGCGTTCCCGACCATCCGTTGGCGCTCGCGATCCTCGCGGGGTTCGGCGGACCGCTCGCTGCCCCGTCGGCGAATCGCTTCGGCCGCGTCTCACCGACGACCGCGCAGCACGTTCGCGACGACCTCGGCGATGCCGTCGAGCTTATCGTCGACGGCGGTTCGGCGCGCATCGGCGTGGAGTCGACGATCGTCGACTTGACCTCGGCCGTCCCCGCGGTGCTGCGCGCCGGCGTGATCACCCCCTCGCAGCTCAGCGCCGCGCTCGGGGAAGCAGTCGTCGAGCGCACCGGCGGTCCGGTGCGCGCGCCGGGCGCGCTGCCGGCGCACTATGCGCCGCGCGCCCGGCTCGAACTGGTCGACGAAGCCGTACGCGCATCGGAAGTCGAGCGGCACCGCGCGCGCGGCGAACGCGTCGGGCTGCTCGTGCTGCCGAACGATTCCGCGATCGCCGCGCGCACCTTGTACGCCACGTTGCGCGCCCTCGACGCCGACGGATACGACACGATTCTGGCGACGCTGCCGCCGGCGAGTGAAGCCGCGGCCGCGGTGCGCGATCGCCTCACGCGGGCCGCCGCCGGGGCATGACGCGCAAGCGCGCTTTTCTCACCATACTGCTGATCGCGACCACGTCGATCGCGTTGTTCGACCTCAGCCGCACCGAGCTCGTCCGTCCCGAGTACCAGTTGTTGGACTTTCGCGTGAGCTATTGCGCCGGCGCGGCGGTTGATGCGCGCGCCGATGCGTATCGGGTCGAGCCGATTCGGAGCTGCGAACACGCCCACCCGACCCCGCTGCTCGCTCGCACTCCGAATCTGGTCCTGGCCTGGGTGCTACCCGGATACGACCTCGCGCCGCTCGCTGCACTGGCGCGGCTGCCGTTCGACGCGGCCGCCGTGGTGTACGTGCTCGCACTCTGCGCCGCGCTGGCCGGCGCCGTCGTGCTGATCGCGCGCACGACCGGGGCTCCGCCGGCGATGACGAGCGCGGCGCTGGTCCTCTCCGCCGGCCTGCCCTCGCTCGTGCTCGGTCAAGTCGTGCCGTTCGAGCTGCTGGCCGTGGCGGCGACCGCGGCCGCCCTGCGCGCGCGGCGCGAACGTTTGGCGGGCGCGCTTGCAGCCCTAACCTGCATCGAACCGCATGTCGGCCTCTTCGTGTGCGCGGCCCTAGCGTACGCCGTTGCCGGCGCGCGCCTCACGATCGCGGCCGGCCTCGCCGTGCTCGCGCTGCTCGCGGTCGCGGTGACCGGGTTGGAAGCGCAGATCACGTACGTGCTGCAGGACCTGCCGCTGCAAGCGCTCAGCGAAGTCACGTCAAAGGAACAGTTCAGTCTGGCCTACGTCTTGTCGTATGCGGGTCTGCCGGTGCGCGCGGCCCTCGCGGCCGGCGCCGTATCAACCCTCGCGATGCTCGTCGTCGCGACGATTCTGGCGCGCCGCGCTCGCGTCCGCGGCGACGCCTACGTCGTGTATCTTCCGGCCGCTGCGGCGATCGTTGGGGGGACCTACGTCCACCTGGCGCAAGTCGCGCTCGCGATTCCCGCGGCGCTCCTGGCGCTGCGGGACGCGGACTCCCCGCGCCTGCGAGGGGCGATCGCGTTTGCGATCGTCCTGCTGGCGATTCCGTGGCCCTACCCGGCCACACTCAAACAACTGCTGCCGGCCGCGCTGCTGATCGTCGGCGTGCTGACCTGGTACCTCACCCGCGGGTCGATCGTGCGCACGCTCGCCGCGGCAGCGTGCTGCTGGCTGGTCCTCATTCCGATCGAGAATCATCTCACCGGGCCGCCTCCGGTGCTCGCGCTCGCAGCGCGGCCGGCCGGCGAACTCGCGACCGTGTCCGGCGCCGAAGCGACGCATGCCGAGAGCACGCGCGATCCGTTCCACTTTGCGGTGAAGGTCGCGACCTGGAGCGGACTGCTACTGCTTACGGGCTCGTCGATGCTCCTCGCGGCGCGATCGGCCCAATCACCGCGCCCCGCATGAGCCACAGTACCAGCACCAGCACCAGGCTAATGCCGAGCACGTCTTCGATCGCCTGCGAGCGGTTTCGCAGCGCGATCCGGACGAACTCCGCCGACGCGTATGCGAAACCGCCCTGCCCCGCGAGCCCACCGAAGGGCGCGATCGCGCCCAGCCCCGCGATGAGCAGCGACGCCCCGACCGCCAGCCGTACCGCCGTCGCCGCCAGAGCACCGCGCACGGCCCCGAACGCAACGCCGAGCGACGTGCACGCCACGAAGAAGACGTCGACGTACCGCCGCTCGCCGAAGTTCCGCGAGCCTTCATCGTTCTGAAAGAAGACGATCAGCAAGAACAACGTGAGCCACGTGGCTGCGATGGCGAGGGCGAGACGCCGCCTCTGCGTACCCTGTTTCCACATCACGACCAGGCCGTACACGCAGACCGCGGCCAGCGGCGTGAACACGAACAATCCTTTGTTTCCCAGCAGCAGATCGAAGACGAACTTGAGGTATTGCGCCGGTGAATAGAATCCGACCACCGGCGTCGAGAGCGGCTGATATTCCGGCAGCGAACGATCGTTCCAGACCGCAGGGTTGAAGATCGGAGGCAGTGGGCTGCCGGTGATATCGACGTTGTAGGCGAGTTGCGCGATCACGATCGGCAGCAGGCCCAGCCCGAACAGCAGTAGACGCGCCGGTGGAAGGCCGGCCAGCATCACGATAGCCAGAACCACGAATACGACTGCCGCCGGGTCGAACGCGTACGCTAAGCTCAAGAAGAGGCCGCCCAGCAGCAATCCGCGCGCCCGGTCGCGTTCGAACGTCAGGTGGTAGAAGCCGGCCAGGCCCGCCGCACCGGCCGGAACGTGATTGGCGAGCACGGTTGCGTACGGCAACACCAGCGTCGCGAGTCCGGTCGCCGCAGCAACCGCCACCGATCGGCGCTCGTCAAATCCCAGCTTGCGCTGAAAGGCGAACGCATAGGTACATCCGAGCGCGAACCAGACTCCGACCGTCAAGAGCGTGACCAGATAGATCGCGACCGCCGGCTTCGCGCGCAACCCGAGCCCGAGCGGCTGCAGCGCGGCGCCGACGCCCGCGCCCATCAGCGCAAGCAGCGGGGGCTTGTCGGAAAATGTGCGCCCGCGCACACGAATCTTGTCGCCGGTCGCGGCCCCGTACGGTGAGCCGTCGATCGCAAAGGTGTGGTCGGAGGCAAGCGCGTCGACGGTCGCCAGGCGCGAACCGTCGTTCCACGAGACGGCGTGACGCTTCGTAAGGCCGGCGCACAGCAGTAGCGCGACCGCAAACACGCAGAGAGCGGGCAGAATCCGCACGTCCGGACGTTTCCGCAAACGCTGCGATGCGTCCCGCGTTCAGCGCGCCGGCGGCTTTCCGAACCCCGCGCGGAGTTCACCCTTGGCCGCGGTCCCGTTTTCGATGTCGAGCGCGTCGCTGGTTTCGGTCACGTACTGCGACCAACGCTTCTTTGCCATGGCCTCATCGTACCCATCGCGAAGCGGACACGGTGCGCGCATTCGTGGTCTTGGCTGTCCTGGTCTCCCTTCTTCCGCCGCCGGGCACGGCCGCTGCAGCGGCTCCGGCATCGCTCTCGGCACTGGACGTGATCGCGCTCGAGATCGGCTTTACGACGATCATGGCGCGTTACTACAAACCGGTCGATCCGGCGCTGCTCTTGAGCGGCGCGCGCAGCGGGATCGTCGCCTACTTGCGCAATCGCGGGGTTGCGAACCCCGCGATTCCGCTCGCCTCGCCGCACAGCGACCGGTACGGTGCTGAGAACGCAATTGCGCGCGACGTCGCGCTCGCGATCGCGCGTTATCCGCAACGCGTGCGAACGGCCGAGCTGGTCGATGCGACGCTGGCGGGCGAGTTGGCCGTGCTGCACGATCCGTACAGCGTGCTCTTCGAACCCGTCGCGTACAAGCAGTTCGTCGGCTTCCTCGACGGCAAAGCGCAGGCCGGCATCGGCGCCGAGCTCGACGTCGACCCGCAGACGCACAGCGTGCGCGTCGTCGACGTGTTCGATAACAGCCCGGCGGCGACGGCGGGTTTGGCAGCCGGCGACACGATCGTCGCGATCGACGGCAAGCCGCCCGGCGCCACCGCGGTGCTGGTGGGGACGGCGCTGCGCGGTGCCGCCGGCACGACCGTCGTGCTCGAGACGACACGCGACGGCGCGGCGCGTCCGCCGCTCACGCTGGTACGCCGCGCGATCGTGGCGCCGGACGTGACCGGACGCGTGCTGCCCGGCGGCATCGGGTACGTGCGGCTGCGCTCGTTCGGCGCGCAGTCGGCGCGCGAACTCGACACCGTGCTGAGCGGTCTGCGCGCCAAAGCGGCACGCGCGTACGTGCTCGACCTGCGCGCGAACGGCGGCGGGTATCGCGACGATGCGATCGCGGTCGCATCGCACTTCGTCCGCGGCACCGTCGTCACGATTGCCGAGCGCACCGGCAACCCGGCGATCTTCGCGGCGAAGACGTCGACGCCGCTGATCGATGCGCCGTTGGCCGTACTGGTCGACGGCAACACCGCCTCGGCCGCGGAGATCGTCGCCGGAGCGATACAAGACGACCACGCGGGCACGCTGGTCGGGACGAAGACGTTCGGCAAAGGCCTGGTGCAGGAAACGTTTCCGCTGCCGGACGGCGGCGCGATCAAACTGACCACCGCAAGCTATCGCACGCCGGCCGGCCGCGACATCGAGGGCACCGGTATCATCCCCGACGTCGTCGTCTCCGAACCCGCGGATGCACACCCGGGCGAACCCGGCGCCGATCCGCAGCTCGACCGCGCGCTCGCGCTGCCGGAGCTGCGCTACGTCGCGCCGGCGCCCTCGACGTCGCCGGCCGACGGCAGTTCGCGCGCGAGTTCTTCGCGCGTCGGTGCGGCCAGCGGGATCGCAAGCGCCGATGAAAGCGTCTCCGCATCGGCCAACGGGGGCTCTTCGTCGAGCGGCCGCTGCAGCACCAGCATCACGGTCTGGTCGCGCAGCGCGGTTGCGGCGCGCACTTCCCAGCCTTGCGCGCCGAGCAGCGCGAGGGTGGGATCGACCTCGGCGTGGGCCGCGTCGCCGGCCGCGACCGTGTGAAACGAGAACTCGAAGCGCCCTCTCATGCGTCGTCCCTTACCCGAGCGGCGACATCCGTACCGCCGCGCCCGGCAGCGGTGCGGAGTAGCCTCGTTTTCCGCGCCAAGCGCACCACCGATTCGTCGACGCCGTAGCGCCCCAGTTCGTCCAGCGCGACCCACGCCAGGCGCCGCGATTCACCGCTGACGATCAACGGCTCGTCCGGATCGGCTTCGAACGCAAACCGGACGTCGTGGTGATCGTGCGCGGGTTCGGTCCCACGCGCGGGAATCGCGTGCACGTCGAGGTCGTAGATTTTACCGCTCGCGAAGCGCAGCGAACGCAGCCCCGATTCTTCTTGCGCTTCGCGCAGCGCGGCGGCGCGAACGTCGGCGTCGCCCTCGAGATGGCCGCCGAGCTGCAGCCACTTGCCGAGCTTTCGGTGCTGCGTCAGCAGCGCGCGCGTGCGCGACGGATCGACGATCCAAGCCGAGGCGGTGACGTGCCCCGCCGTCAGCGTACGCGCGCACGCGTCATCGTGCGACGCGACGAAGGCGATCATGCACCGCTGCATCTGCGCTTCGCGCGCGTCGGCGGCGGTGTACGCGCGAAGTTCCTCGAGCAGCGCCGCGCGGCTGCCGCTCACACCGGCGGTTCGAGCGCCGTCGCGCTGACCAGAATTCCGTCATCGTCGCTGTACAGCATCGCGCCCGGTTCGAAGGTCACGCCGCCGAAGGTAACCGGGACGTCGATCTCGCCGGTCGCGTTCTTCGCGCTCTTGAGCGGATTGGTACCGAGCGCCTTGACCCCGATCTCGAGCTGCGCCAGCGCCGCGCTGTCACGCACCGCTGCGTAGATCACCAAGCCCGCCCAGCCATGCGCGACGCCCAGCGCCGCGATCATGTCGCCGACGAGCGCGACCCGCAACGAGGCGCCGCCGTCGACGACCAGCACTGCGCCGCCCCCGTCGGTGGAAAGCACGCGCCGCACGAGGGCGTTGTCTTCGAAGGTGCGGACGGTACGAATCGGGCCCGCAAATGCGCGCCGGCCCCCGAACTGACGGAACTGCACATCGCAGCCCTGCACACGGTCGGGATAGGCGTCGACCAAATCAGCGGTGACGAACCGCGGAGCGAAACCTCGCATGTCGTTCATTCGGCTCGATTCCGCGTGCGCGGCGCGACTTCAGCCCGGCTCCACCCACCAGCTGTTCCGGCGCGCGAACCCGGCCTCGACGGCGTTGAGGATCAGCGCCGGCTCGAGGACCAGATCGATGATGACGTGGGCGACGATGCAGGGCACGACCACGCGGCCGTCGGCAGCATATAAGATGGCCAGCGCGGTCCCGAGCGCTCCGGTCACGCCGGCGACGCTGCCCGCAACGCCCCAACCGGCTCGAAATCCCCACACCGCGTGGACGGCCCCGAAGAATGCGCCCGAGAGCAGCACCTGCCCGACGATACCGACGCCGTGTGCTTGGAGCGTGTCCATGAACCAGCGCCGGAAGAATACTTCCTCGAAAACGCCGGCGATCACCGCGACCAGCACCGCCGGAACGCGTAGCCACGAGCGGTCGGCGAGATGCCGCCGCACGCCCGGATTCCGGGCCGACACCACGATGTAGGCGACCGCGATCGCGCCCGCGGCAATCATCGCGCCCAGCGACTGCGGCTTCACCAACGCCCGCCACAAGCTCGGCAGCAGGAGCACGAACGGAATGCCCTCGGCCGCCGCGATTCCGAACAGAATCGCCCCCGCCACGCGTGCGATCTTGCGATGCTGCGCCGGCGTCGCGGCACCGCTCACAGCCGGTAAAGCCAACGTATGCGCGGCGCGAAGACGTAGTTGAGCTGGATCAGGATGATCGCCGCAATCGCCAGGTACGTGCTCACCAGCGCGAGCGTCGCTCCGACCGCGTACAAGGACTGCGCGATGATGATCCGGCGGTCGAAGCTGTCGCGGGTGGCTTCATCCAGTTCGGCTTTGACCAAGTCGGCGTGACGCGCATAGCGCCAGCCCGCGTACAGCGTCGCACCGAGAAGAAAGAGGTTCAGCCAGTAGATCCCCAGGGCCACGCGGGAATCGAGAAATTCGGCCAGCAGCGAGGTCGAGAACGGGACCAGCGTCACCGGCAGCAGGAACGCGAGGTGCAGCCAGGTCAGGTTCCGATCCGTCCGCGTCAGCCCGTTGAGCTGCGTCTGCTGACCGATCCAGAAGATGCTGAGCGTCATGAAGCTGAGCAGGTACGGAACAAAACGCGGCACCAAATGCGCGAGCGCGTGCAGCAGATCGCCGTCCGTGCGGACGCCGAAGGCGCTGGGAACGCGCAAGTCGAGCACCAGCAACGTCATCGCGAAAGCGAACAGACCGTCGCTGAGCGCTTCCAGCCGCGCGCGGTTCCGTCCGGCGATCGCGTTATACAGCACAGGCGCCCCTCACGAAGCTGCGGTGAAGCGCACTCTTTCACGAGGGGCCCCCACGCTCCCCGGTTGAACCGTGGGCGATGATCGAAACAGATCGCCTGCGCTTGCGCCTGCACGTTGCGGACGACCTCGCGGCATCGAGGGCGATGTGGTCCGACCCGCTGGTGTACCGGCACATCTTGCCCGCACCGTCGACCGAACAGCAAGCCTGGTCGCGACTCCTCAGCTATGCAGGCCTTTGGGCGCTCGGGGGCTTTGGCTACTGGGCCGTCGAGGAGCGATCGAGCGGCGTTTTCGTCGGCGAAATCGGGTTCGCCGATTTCAAGCGCGACATCACACCGTCGATTCGGGGTCTCCCGGAGATGGGCTGGGTTCTCACTTCCGCACACCACGGAAAGGGCTACGCGACGGAAGGCGTCCGCGCCGCGCTCACCTGGGCCGACCAGCATCTGCCTGCCGCGCGAACCGTCTGTCTCATCAATCCCGAAAACGCCGCCTCGATCCGCGTCGCCGGAAAAGCCGGCTACACCGAAACACACGTCGCGACATTCAATAATGCACCGACCCTCATGTTCGAGCGCGCCCGCTTCGCGACATAACGCCCTCGCTTCGGCTGCACAACCGAGTCGTCGTCGAAGCGCGGGGGTCTTCGACGTTGCAGCCCAACGTAAAAGGAGAGAGTGGGATTCGAACCCACGAGCCCCGCGAAGGGCCAGCGGTTTTCAAGACCGCCGCATTCAACCGCTCTGCCATCTCTCCGAGCCGTGTCGACCGCGTGGTTACGAGTTTTTTTGAACCGCCGCCTCCCGGCCGGAGCGGCTCGCCCTCGGCACGCCGGCCGCGGTCGTCGTATCGCGCCGCCGGCAGCGCCCGCCGGACTGGTAATCGCTGCAGAAGGTACGGGTTAAAAGATGCTGCCGCAAAAGGACTTTAGCCTTCGGCAACGTGAGCCGTACCGTGACATGGGTGACCGTCACATGGTAGCCGTTCGTCTGGCAGCCGGCGTTCTTTCATTCGCATTCGCCGCGTGCGGGAGCGGTGGGGGTGCGGCTCCGGGACCCAACCCGCGACCAACGGCGAGTGCGGCACCGCTGACGCTCACGGCGTTCACCCTGAGCGGCGGCGAACAGAACGTGATTCCGCCCGGGTCGGCCGGCTTGCAATACACGCCGGATGAACATATGCCGTTCCTGCGGCAATCCGACGGGACATTCAAGCTGTGGGCATCCGGCGGCGGAACCTACGGCGCGTATCTCTTTCGGACGCCGGATCTGTTCTCGCTGGGTGCGCCGTCGATGGTGTTCGCGCCGTCGGGTGCGGGGACGACCGCCTTCGATGCCGACTACGCCGGTCCGGGCAGCATCTTTCCCGCCGCAAACGGTACCGATCTGCTGATGATCTATCACGCCGAAAATCATCTCTTCAGCGGCGTCGACTATGCGGGCGTACCGTTTTACGCGGGCCTCGGCTTGGCGCGCTCGCAGGACGGCGGTCTGTCGTGGCAGCGTCAAGGCGAAATCATCTCCGGTCACGACCCCCAACAACCGACGCAGGCACCGCAGGGTGCGGGTGCTTTGGGCCCGACCGCCGTCGAAGCCGGCGGCTTCATCTACGTCATCTTTCGTGAGATCGACGTCCAAAGCACCGTCGCCGGCTACGGGATCGCCCGCGCGCCGGTCAGCAGCGACGGCGCGCCCGGGAGCTGGCAGAAATACTCCCAGGGATCGTTCAGCACCGCCGGCCTCGGCGGTTCGTTCACGCCGCTGGGTATCGTTCTCGATCCGACCGCTCCCGGCGACATGCGGCAGCCGCACGTGTCCTTCAACACCTACCTCAATCAGTACCTGATGGCGACGGTTGGGAACGGCGGGATCTACGTGCTCACCTCGCCCGATCTTCTTAACTGGACACACGGCATCGTCGCGCTGCCCGCGCCCGTGCCCGACGGCACCGCAACCAGTCACGACGTGAAAAACTGGTATCCGACGCTGGTGAGCCCGAACGAACCCTCCGATGAGGTCACCGGCCAAAGCGGTTACCTCTACTACGCGAAATTCTCGGGGGACGGGACGTCCGATCATTACATGTACCGCCAGGCCTTCACGATAACGGCGCACTGAGGCGAGAGTAAGTCGAACGGGCGCGCCTTCGCCGGCCGCGAAAGGCGGCCCGATGAACGGCCACCGCTCGATCCGAACTGCATGCGCTCTCGCTGCGCTTGCCGCTATGGTGCTGCTCGGATCGTGCACCGCACCGGCGCCTCGCGACGACCTGGTGCTGCGAATGGCGACGACCGTGGATCCGCCGGGCTTGAACCCGATGGTGTTCGACAACGCGAACGTGGTGTTCTTCGCGCCGCTGTTCCACGGTTTTCTGTTGCGCACCGACGGAGACGCGCGGCTGATCCCCGATCTGGCGGTGGTGGTCCCGACGGTCGCCAACGGGGGAATCGCACGGGACGGCCGCAGCGTCACCTACCATCTGCGGCACGGGGTGCGGTGGCACGACGGCGTCGGGTTCGACGCACGCGACGTCGTGTTCTCGTTCCGCGCGGCGATGAATCCGGCCAACCAGGTTCCCGACCGCACCGGATTCGACCATGTCGCCGACGTGCGGGCGCTCGACCCGTACACGGTGCGCGTCCGGCTGACCGCGCCGTTCTCGCCGTTCGTGGCCTCGTGCTTCACGCTGGCGGCGAACGATCCGTATGCCCTGCTGCCGGCCCACCTGCTCGCCGGCAAGCCCGACATCAATCGCGATCCGTACAACGCGCACCCGATCGGTCTAGGCCCCTACATGGTCACGGCGTGGGATCGCGGCAATCGCATCGTCCTGAAGGCGGATCCGCATTATTTTCGCGGAGCGCCGGCGATCCCGCGCATCGACATCGAAATCATCCCGAGCATCAATACGATTCAGACCCTCTGGGAGGCGGGGAAACTCGACCTGCTCGTCGCCCGCGCGTCGGGCGGGCCGCAGCACTTTGCAGCCCTGCGCAGCGTGCCCGGTACGCACACGGTTCTGAAGCCGCACTACGAGTTCGACTTCGTCATCCTCAACACGGCGCATCCGCCGCTGGACGACGTGCGCGTGCGCCGCGCCATCGTCGAAGGCGTCGATCGAACCCGCATCATGCAGAACCTCGAAGGCGCCCTGTACCTGCCGGGCGACACGGACCGGCTTCCCGGGCAGTTCGCCTACGATCCGTCGATCGTCCAACCGCGATACGATCCGGCCGGCGCGGCGCGTCTGCTCGACGCTGCCGGATGGCGGCTGATCAATGGGATGCGCACCAAGAACGGACGCCAGCTCAGCTTCGACTACGTTGCGACCACCGAGACACCGGTGACCGCAACTTTCGGTCTGCAGCTCGCGCAGGACTTGAACAAACTCGGGATCCGCGTGGCGATCAAGTCGTACAGCTACAATCTGCTCTTCGCGTCGGCGGCGCAGCACGGGATCTATCCGGACGGCCGCTTCGATCTGACCTTCAGCGGCTGGCAGCCCGATGGGGTGAACGATCACTCGTACCTGTTTCGCTGCGACACGCGGCCGCCCAACGGCGACAATTTCGGCCGTATCTGCGATCCGGAGATCGACGCGGCCGCGCGCGCGGAGTTAGAAACGCCCGAGGAATCTCGTGAAGCGGCCGCTGACCGCGCCCTGACGCGACGTCTGGTCGCGCAGAGCGACCTGCTTTTCCTCGGCTTCAATCAAGAAGCCGCGATATCTCGCGCCGGTCTCGAGGGCATCGTGCCGTCGGTCACCGGACAGCACCTCTGGAACGCCTGGGCGTGGCGCTGGAGTCACCGTTCGAAAACGGAATGAGCGCCGCGCTTCCCAGGTTTCTCACAGGTCGGGGTGACGCGCGACGCGCGACAAATGCGTCTGCAGCGAAGACGCTTCGCGCCGCAAAATACCGATGAAACATCGATCGCCCTAAGCTCGTAGGTACGTCGGGCGACACCTGATGCACGCGGCTCATCTGAATCTCTGCCAAGTCTCCGTATTCTTTAGTTGACACGGGGCGGGGCAGATGTTAGGGTATGTTCGTCGACGTCGGCGTGCGCCTCAACAACTCACGGTTTTTCACGGAGAAGCGACGATGAACCGCACCCACTTCCTTTCCGCGCTCGGCATTGCGCTGGCTATGTGCCTGGTCGCCGCACCGGCGTCCGCACAGGGGCTGCTGCGCATCCACAATTCCTCGTTCAGTCAACCCGTCACGGTCGAACTCCGGGTCGGCGACCGCCTCGACGACGCGACGTCGTACGGGACCAAGGCGCTCGCGCAAGGTCAGAGCTGGGACGTCGACACGGGCGGAATCTTCGCCTGGTGGCGTCGCGAACTCCATCCGGGGTCGAACGACGGCCAGTACACCGACTGGACGCGCGTCAACACGATCAACAGCGACGAAACCGTCAACTTCTAACGGCGTACGAGCGGCTCAGCGCCGGCGCGAATTCGCGCTCTGACCACCCGAGGGCTGCACGATCATCGTGATCGAGTTCGCGGGAAACGTCACAACCAGCGTCGAGCCGCTCGGTACGACCGTCGGGCCGGTAACGATCGCGGCGGGGTTCGCGCTCGCGTACTGGTAGGTTCTCGCCGGCTGCTGCAGGCTGACGTTGGCGAGCGACACGGCGCTCGTCCAGGCGGTCGCCGTCGGGTTGACGACGACGATCGTCACGGCGTTGTCGGCATTGCGCTGGGCCGCATAGACCGTGAGCTTCGTGGCGTCGGCCGTCAGCGCTGAGACCGACGTCTCGCCGAAGCCGTGGCCCGCGCCGTCGTAGTTGCGGAACATGCGGAACGCGTACGCGCTGGGATACGTCGGATCGCCCAACCCCCAGAAGCTCGCCAAATCGACGGCTTGCTGACCGAAGACGCCCAGGCCGTCGGCGGTCGCGAGGCCGACCGCGAAGCTGTTGCCGGTGCCGCGGTTCCACTCGTCGTACGCCAGCTTCGTGCCGGGATACGCGGAGTTGATCCACCCTTTGTGACGCTGGATCGCGGTGATCATGGCCGCGATCGTACCGTTGTTTGAGAAGCAGCACGCGCCCGGATAGTGCATCGCGTAGTAGTCCAGCAGGCGCGGGCTCTGCGCCGCGAACTGCTGCAAATACCAGAGCCCGAGCGGCGTGCCACCGTGCTGATTAGCGCCGTCGTTGTTGCAGGTTCCGGCGACGCCGCCGCTGTTGCAGCCCTCATCGGCCGGCGGGATGTCGTCCGGTCCCAGGACGAGCGCGGTCGGATCGGCGGCCTTGATCGCGCGCGCCATGTTCACCGACTTGGTGAAGAGCTCGCTGTAGCCGATGTTCTGCGGACGCACGTCGTGGTGGACGGCGATCCAGCCGTTGGGTTCGTTGTCGAGTTCGTAAATCGGAACGCCGCCGCTGCCGCCGTGCCCGTATTTGGTGACGAAATGCGAGACCCACGCCTGCTGAATCGCGGGCGTATTCGGAATATCCGTCGCGCCGGGGTTCGAATCGCTGATGTAGCCTGCGGCGTTGCTTCCGCTCCCGCAGGCGACGTTGCCGGCGAGATGGACGTAGGGATTGTAGGGCGGGTTGCCGTTCAGGGAGACCTGGTTCGCGACCGGGGGATCGGGATAGCTGCAGTTCCAGGGTGAGGCTTTTGTGATCCAGTCGATGATCGGAGCGGTGATGATCGACTTGGTCCCATTGACGCGGTTACCGTCGACGATCGTATCGACCGACGCGCTCGGCGTCGAGCTCGACGAGCCGTTGCCGGCCATGAAGTACCAATCGCTGCCGGCGTTGGTCGAATCGACCTGCCAGTTGTAGCGGGTTGTCGCATCGCCGCCGTAGCGGTTGACCGGCAGACGGATTGCGGCGGCGAACTGCTGCAGCGACGCCGGGGTCGACGAACTCCAGAAGATCGTCACGCCGTAGATGTCGTTGCTGATCGCATGACGGCTCGCGCCGACGTCGATCGTCAGGAGCGGGCCGTTCGTCGCGGCGGGCACCGGTGACGGGGATGGCGTTGCCGTCGGCGAGGGCGTCGGGCTTGGGGTGGCGGTTGCACTCGGGCGCGGCGTCGGAGTCGCCGAGGCGCGGCCGGTCGGCGTGGCGGTCGCGCTTGGGGTCGGGGTCGGCTGCGCGCTCGGCGTACTCGATCCCGGCGGAAGCGGAGCGCCCGAGGTCCCCGTCGTCCCGCCACCACCCCCGCACGCGCACGCGAGCGCGACGAAAGCCAACCACGCGCCGAGCCGAACGAAACCCCGCATCTCTGTACGGTATCGGCATCAAGGCGGCGGATGCGGAGTACCGGCGGGCGGCGGCGCGGAAGGACCGCCCGTGGCCACCGAACAGTTGACGTACGGATCCTACCTCCGAATCGCCGAGCTCCTCGATCTGCAGCATCCGCTTAGTGACCCGCCTCACCACGACGAACTCCTTTTCATCGCGATCCATCAGGTCTACGAGCTGTGGTTCAAACAGATGCTGCACGAGCTCGACGCCGCGGTCGCCTTCCTCAATGGGGACGATCTGCTCAGGGTCGGCAAGGCGTTCCGGCGCATCCACGCGATCCAGCAAATCCTGGTGTCGCAGGTCGACGTGCTCGAAACGATGACGCCGCAGGACTTCAACGCCTTCCGCGACGGTCTCAATCCGGCCAGCGGGTTCCAATCGGCGCAATTCCGCGAGATCGAATTCCTGGGCGGCGTGCGCGGCAACGAGGACTACCTGCGCCACCTCGATCTGACCGGTCCGGAACGCGAACGGCTCGAGCGGCGGCTACGCGAACCGACCCTCTACGATGCTCTCAAAGCGGTGCTGCGCCGGAACGGCTTTGACGTTTCCTCGCACGACGCGCTGGTGGCGACGTTCCGCAGCATCTATCAGGATGACGCATCGCACTACGCGCTCTACCTGCTGCTCGAGGATCTGATCGATTTCGACGAAAAATTCGCGCTCTGGCGCAGCCGTCACGTGCTGATGGTCGAACGCATGATCGGAATGAAGCCCGGGACCGGCGGGTCGCTCGGCGTCGGCTACCTGCAGACGACGCTCTCGCGGCGATTCTTTCCCGAACTGTGGGAAGTGCGCACCGTCCTGGGCCAGACGGTGCAGCCGTGATCGCGCTGACCCCGGCGCGCGCGCGAGAACGCTTCGCCGGCCTCGACCGGAACACGTGGCTCGTCTCGCATTCGATGGGCGCGCCGCCGCGCGCGGCCGCCGACGCGCTGGCGGCGTACCACGCCCAATGGGCGGACGGCGGCCCGGACGGCGCCTGGCCGTTCTGGCTGGACCGCATGCGCGCGATCGGGGACGGAATCGGCTCGATCATCGGCGCTCCCTCCGGCAGCATCGCGCTCGCGCCCAACGTGAGCCTGCTGCAGTCGGCCATCGCGTCCTCACGCGACCCGCGCTCCGCGCGCAACGAGATCGTGTACGAAGCGCTGCAGTTCCCCTCGCTCGCCTACGTCTGGACCGCGTGGGAACGCGCCGGCGCACGGACGGTGCGCGTGCCCACCGATGACGGCCGCACGATCCCGACCCAACGTATCGTCGACGCGATCACCGAGCGCACGGCGCTGGTCGTCCTCTCGCACGCCTACTATCAAAGCGCGGTCCTGATTGATCTGCCGCCGATCGTCGCCCGCGCGCACGAGCTGGGCGCGCTGGTCGTGCTCGACGCGTATCAAACGACCGGGATCGTACCGTACGATGTGGTCGAGCTCGACCTCGATCTCGTCGTCGGCGGCTCGCACAAATGGCTCTGCGGCGGACCCGGCTGCGGCTGGATCTACGTCAAACCCGCCTTGGCGCCGCGCTTTCGACCGATGACGACCGGCTGGTTCGCGCACCGCGACCCGTTCGCGTTCCCCCCGCCGCCGATCGAATACGCGCGCGACCAGATGCGGTGGGCCAGCGGCACGCCGACGATCCCCGGCTACCTGGCGGCCCAAGCCGGGCACGACATCATCCGCGAGATCGGGGTGCCCACGATTCGCGAACACAACGCGCGGCTCACCGCGGCGCTCACCGACGCCGCACTCGAACGCGAGTGGACGGTCAGCACGCCGCTCGATCCGGCCCTGCGCACCGGCTGGGTCGGACTCGACGTCCCCGACGCCGCGCGGATCCAGCACGAACTGCAGCAGCGGCGTATCTTCGTCGACTACCGGCCGGGCTGCGGGCTTCGGGTCAGCGCGCACGCCTACACGACCGACGAAGAGATCGCGCACTTCGTGGGCGTGATGGACACGCTGGTCACACGCTAGCGAGCAGCTCCCGCACCGCGCCGTGAATGGCGCCGTTCGACGCCAAGATCAAACCCTCGGTGAGGTCGAGCGGTCCGCCGGCGATCGCTTCGACGCGGCCGCCCGCCTCTTGGATCATCAGCGCGCCGGCGGCCACGTCCCACGCCTTGAGGTCGAACTCCCAAAATGCGTCGAAGATGCCCGCAGCGACGAAGGCCAGGTCGAGCGCTGCGCTGCCGTCGCGGCGCACCGCCTGCGCATGCTGGGAGATCAGCGCGAAGTGCGCGCCGTTGCGCGGGTAATCGTCGGGATGGAAGCCGGTGCACAACAGCGCCCGGTCGACGTCGTCGATCGCGGATACGCGGATCGGGACGCCGTCGCGCGTCGCTCCGCCGCCGCGCCGCGCGGCGAAGAGCGTATCGAGCAGCGGCGCGTAGATCGCTCCCGCTTCGGTCAGGCCGGCGCGCTCGTAGGCGATCGAGACGCAGAAGAGCGGATAACGGTGCGCGTAGTTCGTCGTCCCGTCGAGCGGATCGACGATGAAGCGTTCGTCGCCGGTCCCGGCGAAGGCACCGCTCTCCTCGCCAAGGATCGAAGCGGACGGATACGCGGCGCGGAGCCGCCGCACGATCAGTTCTTCGCTCGCACGGTCGGCATCGGTAACGAGATCGTGACGCCGTTTCTGCGTGATCTCGCGCGGGTCCGCGAGACGCTCGCGCAGCAGCGCGCCGGCTTCACGCGCGAGCGAGGTCACGAATGCGAGCGGGTCCACACGCCTCCTCTCGAAGATAGGATGGCATGAAGGATCGTTCCGGCCTCCCCGACCGCGTCCTCGCGGCCATCGAAATCCTCGCGTTGGGCACGTGGCTGGGTGCCTTGGCCGGTTTCGCATTCGTGACCGCGCCGCTTGCGTACCAGCTCGTCGGCCTCAGCCGCTTCGCCGCGCTGACCGCTGCGGCGCTGGCCGTGCTGACGCTGTGGGGATACGTCTTCGGCGGGATCGCGTTCGGTGTCGCGCTGGTGCGCTCGCTGGACGCAGCCTCCCGCCGTTGGGATCTCGTGCGGGTCGCGGTCATCGCGGTGGCCTTGGCGTTGGCGACCTACGAGCAGCGTGACATCGTCCCTCAGATGAAGACGACGGCGATCGGTACCGCGCACTACCGCGCCTTGCACGTGGAATCGACCCGTTTCTACGGCGGCGCGATGCTGGCCGCGGCGGTGGCGCTGGCCTTGGCCGCGGCCCGGCGGGACCCGGGCCGGCCCTTCGACGAGCCGCGGTCGAGGCGGCCGGGACGACTTCTGCCGCTCAGATTCGAGACCCATGACCGCCGCGCTTGACCGCAGGGCGTACACTCGATACGGGAATCCTCGTTAGGCGAGGCGTCCGCACGCATACACTGCCGCTGCCCGGAAAGGTCGAGAGACCCCGACGTGGTGACCAGGCTCCGCCGAATCAAGGCGGCGCTT
>Ga0182024_10000260_pt1 | contig 131494 bp, 100 predicted proteins | sample P32metaG_FD_120480 | JGI IMG/M metagenome (GOLD analysis project Ga0182024, IMG submission 120480) | Permafrost microbial communities from Stordalen Mire, Sweden - P3-2 metaG (Illumina Assembly) | ecosystem: Environmental > Terrestrial > Soil > Wetlands > Permafrost | place: Sweden: Stordalen... | reverse complement strand
TGCGATGATCGTAGAGCAGAGAACCTTGCTGTGGGACAGTATCTGCGCAACATCAGAAGAGACGGATAGGAACGGTGATCCGCTTGGGAGACGAGTCGAATGGTGACCAGTGGATCAGTTGAATGGTTACGGAGTGGCAGTTGCCACCCACGGACCACGGCGATCGAAAGCGGACAGCAGGCAAGGTATGCGAGAACCGAGAAACCGAATTTTCCCTCACAGGCCGGACCCATCTCCGCCGACGATCCGCAAGCAGCTGGCTGATTCTGTGCTCTACGGGGAACAGATCAGCACGCGCGGTGGATGTGTTTGGTGCGGCTACAGTCCGGAAGGTGCTTTGGTGGTTGTGGCTGCTACAGCGGACGAAGCGAGGTGCAAGTACCGCGAGGTGCTGCGTCAAAGGGAGAAGCAAAGTGGCTGAGCGCGTGGCGATACAGACGGTTTGAGGACCCCCAAAATCTTGAGCACTAATTGTAAAAAGACCGCCGCATCCGAAAACTCTACATAGACGATTATTTTTAGAATTTGGGATTTGTCGCGCACATCAAGTACGCACTCGCGGGCGTCGGTCATATCAGTTCCCACATGTTTAGACATAGTCACAGATCATGGCTAGACGCTGTGGGCACTCCGATAGGCATACAGCAAACGCTCATGCGCCATGCGGACATTCGCACAACGATGAATGTTTATGGGACCGCGTCAACGGATGCAATGGCTGTAGCGAGTGAGAAAATTGCGCGCTTGGCTCTTAACGGTGCGCAAACAGAGCGCAAGGCAAGTTAAGTCCTTTAGAACTGGCGGAGAGGGAGGGATTCGAACCCTCGATACAGGTGTTAGCCCGTATAACAGTTTAGCAATTGTCTCTGCCGACGCCATACCACGCAACCCCAATTACTTACAGTCGCGCTCCCTTACGAAAACTGACGCAATGTGACCTCATTCGGCAGTTTCGGGACAGTGCTCGGGACACTGCTTTTGCAATGAGTGGATCTCGTAGGTGCTGTGCTTTGTCCAGGGAGCGAGGGCCACGTTGGCAGCGAATATAGCTCTGCCAACGCATTTTCAAGATTTGGCTACGATAATTTGTGGCGCGGACGACTGGCCACTACTTTCTTGTGTAGACGGTTCCGGGAGCATGGTAGGGAGGATCGGAGACCAGGCGAATGTAAGAGATGAGCGACTCGATCTCGGTCTTGTTGAGGGTGTAGCCGTAAGGGGGCATCAATGCAGACTTGTTGATTGCGGGTCCGCCGTGGCTGATGATGGCGGTCAAGTCATCGTCACTTATCTGGTTAAATGTGCCACCCTCGGTGAATGGATGCGGCTTGACTTCGAGATTGTCGTAATTTGAAACTCGCTCTGGCGTCGACTCGGGGTCGTGGCAGCTGGCGCAGTACTTGTTATCGAGTTGAAATCCGAGCTGCTCCTGATATCCCAACGCAATTTCTTCGATGTTCAACTCGACTAGTTTTTGCGCTCTGGTGGATGTGCGCACGGTCAGTTGATATCGGCCTGCCACGCTGCCCAGAGCGACGTTCGTTGTGACCTGTCCGCTGGCGTCGGTCAGGGCGCTGGGCGGATCAAAGGTGACGCTTGCCTGTCCGTTGAAATCGACGAGCGCTCCGGTGACGGCAGCGCCTTGTTCGTCGTTGACCTGTACGACCAAGGGCTGAGGAAGTAGCGTGCCGATTGCTCCTGTCTGCTTGCCTCCGCTTGACTCTACCAGCGCGGCGCCGAATGCGGTGGGCTTCAAGGCAGAAGCTGTCCCCGGCTTGCGAGTGCAGGCTGCACTCAAGAAGATGAGCGAGACCGCGAGTAATGTACGCCATCTTCGCGTCATTATTTCTTTCTCCCCTGGTTGCTGGAGCCCTTTTGCGTCATCAGGAAGGCGGTGAGAGCGCGGGCATCTTCGTCGTTCATGTTGCGGTTCGGCTCGATGGTGCCTGGTTGCAGGGACTGAGGATCCTTCAGCCAGTGGTAGATCCACGCGGCATTCAGACGCGAACCTACTTGCGTGAGGGTTGGTCCAATGTAGCCTTTGTCAGCCTTGGTGTCGATGATGTGGCACGACTGGCAGGCGTATTTGGAATAGAAAAGTTGTCTCCCCTGCTCTACCTGGGCAGGCGGAAAGCTAGTGGAGGATAGAGAGTCGCGGTCGAATGCTGGAGTCTGGTAGACGGTCATCATGTAGTCGGTGAGTTCCGCGATCTCGGATTTCGAGAGATTGAACTTGGGCATGCGGCGAATCAGAGCGGGGCGCAGGGTGCCGGGGTTCTTCAGAAATGCCTCAAGCCAGGGGCGCTGCACGGCAGTGCCTTCCGAACTCAAGTCGGGAGCCATGTCGCCTCCGCGGCCGTTGATGGCGTGGCAACTGAAACAAGCCAAGTCCGCCATCAGTTCGCCTGCGTTGCCAGCGGGCTGATAGTTCGCAAGCGCTTTTGCAGGGATGGTCAATGCCATCGGTAAATCGTGCGCGCCTTCGGTAAACGCGAGCAGGGCAGTGGTCAAGGCATCAATCTGCGCGGGCGCAAGCGTGTACTGCGGCATCTTCAATCCGGCTCCAAAGGAGCGCGGCTGGCGGATCTTGGTGGCAATGTAATCCGGCGTACTACGCTTCATTCCGGGCAGGAAAACAATCTCGGTGAGCGGCTTGCTGCCAACGCGGGTTAATTCGGGAGCGAAGTTATCCGGCTTCCCGATGCCGCTGATCTCGTGACACGCCGCGCAACCATACGTAGTGACGAGAAGCTTGCCGTGCGCAACTTGCTCGGGAGTCGCGGCGTCTAGCCGTACGTTTGCTAATAGATCAGAATCGCTCTTGTTCCCGAGATACGCGGTGAGCAAAGAAACTTGCGGTTCTGTGAAGCGGTAGTGCGGCATCGCCGTTTCCGGATTGTAGACACGCGGATTACGCAACCACGCACGCAACCATTCGGGCTTTGCCTTATTGCCGATTCGAGTTAGTTCGGGGCCGACATCGCCGCCGACAACATTTCCGGCCGCGTTCTGCACGGCGTGACAAGAGGCGCAGAATGATTCTCCGTACAGGCTGGCTCCCGCCGTTGGCTCGGCCGGCGGATTTCTTGCTCCCTCGGTGTCTCTGGCAACCGGCGTGCTATTCGCGATCAGGAACGCGGAAATATCGCGCGCGTCGGCATCGGTCAGCTTGAAATCCGGCATCGTGGTGGTGACGGCGTAGGCGTACGGATTCTTTAGCCAGGCGTAAATCCACTCGCGCGTGGTCTTGTCGGCAATGTGCGAAAGCGAAGGCGGATCGTCGGTTGGCTTCACCCTGCTGCCGTCTGACAATTTGATGGTGTGGCAGTGCACGCACCCATAGCGCCCCAGAAGATTGCGCCCCTGGTTTAGTTGCGGTGTGCCGGTGAGTGGAGCGCGATGACACTGTCCGCAGGACGATTCCAGATAACGTGCGGGAAGAATCGGCTCTTCCCATGCGCGCGTGGCATTGTGTGCTTCCGCCAACTCTGTGGCCGGACCTTGTCCGCGATGGCAGATCACGCAGCCCCAGTCTTTGACGTTGTGAGCGACCGGAGGATGGCCGCGAAAAGGTTCGGGGACGGACGCTGGGTCTTGCAGATTCTTCTCGGTCACGGCCACGTGACACGTCGTGCAGCGATCGACTACGGCGAGTTGCGGCAGCCAGATTTGCTGAATTCCCGAAGTGAAGTGATGCTGCAAGATAAGGCTATCTGGACGCGTAGAAATAAATTTGCGGTATTGACGCTGATAGTGCCGCCACTCATTGAAGAAATCTTTCGTCGGCGCCACCGCCAACGCAATTAAAAGCAGCAGGCTCGCCCATCCGAAACGACGAACTGGAGAAGCGACGAAATTCTGGCGCAGCCATTCTTTAAGTTGAGCGTTCAAGAATTTCTCCACGGCCAGACCCAGACCCAGCCTGGGCCACGGAAGAGTGCGCCGACCGTAGTCAGAATCACGGCCTCCATCAAAAACCAGGTCATGATCCAGAAGGAGAGCGGCTTGCCGCTCAACCAATTTTGAAATCGGCCAACCGGCCGCCCCGCCCACGATGCGGCCAATGCCATGAGAGCTGAGATGGTGAGGACGGGAATGGTGGCATCCCAGGCACCGGCGTGCAACAACAACACGGTCAAGGCGACGGCTATGATGGCGAGACTCATCAGCCGCTGCGACTTATTCCGGTCCCACAGGGTTTGATCTTTTATGTTTACGTTAAAGAAGGGAACTACGATGAGCGCGAGCACGATCAGCGTAGGAAGAATTACGCCCGCGACAAACGGGGGGAAGTAGTGCAGCAATTCTTGCAATCCGGTGAAATACCAGGGCGCTTTGGCGGGATTGGCGGTGTGAAGAGGGTCGGCAAGCTGCTCCAGTGGAGCGTTCCACACCAGCGCCAGGCAAACCAGCACCACCGCTAGAATCTCGATGGCGATCATCTCGCGGAAGAGCAGTTCACGGTAGGAGATGCTCTTTTCTCCGGGAGCCCGCGCGGGCAACTGTTTTCCACGCTCTGAGGGAGAGTTGTTCATCATTATTATGGTTGTTCGGATTTCTCCGATTCCTCGGAATCGGGCGAATACATTCCGCCATCCTGGTGCAGACGCCACATGTGAATGCCGATCAGGGCAATGACCGATAAGGGCAAAATTACCGCGTGCAGAACATAGAACCGCAGCAGCGCGTTGGCATTCACGGTATTGCCGCCGAGCAAGACGAAGCGAAGCTTTTCTCCGAGGACTGGCACCGACGCCATGATGCTGGAGCCGACTGTGACTCCCCAATAGGAGGTTTGATCCCAGGGCAGTAAGTAACCGGTGTAGCTGAGGAGCAAGGTCAGCAGGAGAAGAGTGGAACCGACGACCCAGTTCAATTCGCGGGGCGGGCGAAAAGCTCCTCGATAGAAGACTTTGGCCATGTGGATAAATACGAGGAGCACCATGGCCTGCGCCGACCAGCGGTGCAGATTCCTCAGGAAGAAGCCGGAGGAGACTACGAACTGGAGATTCTTCATGTCCGCATAGGCTTGCGGAATGGACGGGTGGTAGTAGAGCATCAGCAGCAAGCCGGTGCTCAATTGAATGGTGAATGTGCCCAGCGTCAGCGCGCCCAAGTACCAAGTGTGGCGGAATCCGAGTTGCGGCTCACGCACACGGTCGCGGGACATGTGCTTGAGTTCGGCGCCCCAGCGGGCGAGCGCCGTGAGGGGATTTCGAATCGCGCCGTCTGCGTCCTTGCGCTCAACTTTTTCCATGTTCACGCTCGCACGTATTCTTTCTCGGGAGGCACCTTCGTCGCCCGGTCCACTAGCAATTCTCCATCGTCGTTCATCCACATCTTCAGCCAGGGCAGCGGCTTTGGAGCGGGGCCTTCGATGACCGCTCCATCGCGGTCGAATTTGCTGCCGTGGCAAGGGCAGGTGATGCGGTTGATTTCGGGCTGCCATGTCGTGAGGCAGCCGAGGTGAGTGCAGACAGCGCTGAGCGAGAAAAAGCCTTCCTGCGAACGAATAATGTAGATACCCGAATTCACATCAAGCGTGACCGAGTCCGGCGCATAGCGCTCGGGCTTGCCCACGTTGACGATCGGCGAGGGTTCGTAGAGGACATTCGGCTCCAGATACTGATAGGCAAAGGCGACCGTGCCGGCGGCGGCGATGCTTAGTGAGCCCATGCCAAGTTTCAGAAAAAACTGACGCCGATTGACCGTGTCATCGACTTTTGTCGTTTTGGAGTCGTCTGGCATAGGTGTCTCTTAACCGACTTCAACTACAGTCCTCGGAATTCGCACGTTACTTGCTGAGTGTGAAATCGGCTTTGCCCTCGCCTGACACAGTTACCGGTTTGGATTGGTTCTTGGCGCCCTCATTCCATGCGGTCACTGTGTAGCTGCCATCGGGAACATTCTCTATCTTGTATGCGCCCGACTTATCGGTGGTGGCGAAGTATGGTGTGGGAGACACGATGACATAGGCGGCCATCTCCGGATGCACATTGCAGAGCAGGGGCACGACGCCAGGATTGTCAAACTTGAAGGAACGCTTTTCGCCCTTCGGCCAGGTGCCCAGATTGTGGCCGAGTTTTTTGTTGCCGCTAATGGCAGTCCAGAATACATTGTGGGCGACGCTGTCGCTGTTCAGGAAGTCGATCGTGGCGCCCTGCTGCACCACGACCAGGTGCGGCACGAACATAAGACCTTTCTGGTCGATAACCGTGCTGGTTGTCGGCGCCGGGAAAGTTTTGCCCGCGATCACATCGACGTATACCGCCGATTCGCTCTTCGCACCCGAGACTTTCCCAGTGATCGTACCCGCGCTGGCGGTCAAACTCATGGCAGCCACGAGTGCCATTACCATCATTAAACTTCGTTTCATTTTTTTCTCCTTGTCAGTTGCTACTTCAGTCGTTGCTTCCGATTTCAATCTTGTTGGTCGAGATACCGTAATAGGCTGCGATCTGCATGTCAGAAAAGGAACTTCGCGTCCAGGTAAACGGTATTGTTAGAACTCGCGTTACGGCCGGCGCCATCGTAATCGGTGGAACCTCCGTTGAAGCGTGTGTATCCCGTATATTGGGCGGCGAGTTGCAGATTCTGCCACGGCCAATAGGAGAGGTTTGCAGTATATCCGGCGCTTCTCGGGTCACCGTTCAAATTGCCGCTTATCGCACCCGAAGGGTAGAGGAAGACATCGGGTGTGCCCGAGGTGTCGAACCAACCGAAAGTGCCTGACAGACGAGTGCCGTAATGGTATTCGATGTTGGGCATAAAAGTATTGAGATGGTGCCCTCCCGGTGAGGCCAGCGGACCTGTAGGGGGCGGGACGCTGGCGCTGGACGCCAAGTTGGAATTTTCGTGGATAAACGTGCCGCGCAGCGTTAGCACGTCCTTCCTGAACAATGTCTGATCAAGCTGAGTGTCGAAGGCCCAATCGGTGTAACCGTCATAGAGATCACCAACGCCATTATTGATCGCGTTGTTGGTGCTCTTCACGTGCATTCCATAGGTGCCGATCTCGAACTGCGTCGGCCCTCTCGATTCCTGCCAGGCAAGGCGCCAGTAGGGTGCAACTCCGACGATGTTGACAGAAGCACCAACTCCCGGATTCGGCTCAGAACCACCTACGTGTTGCGAGCGATAGAGATCGACGTTGAGATATAGATGGTTGTTCCACATCGCATAGCCGCCGAACCCAGCGACGTCCTGTGCCAACACACCATCAATAATGGGAGTGGCATTGGGAGTCGGCGCAACATTGCTGGAGATCCACGGATAACCCCATGCGGGCGTGTCGTTCCAGAGATCCTCGACTGTTGGATTGTTGTTGAGGCCGAGGCCGTAAACCAGTTCCTTGCCGCCCCACTGCGTCTTATTCGCGAAGCGGATATCGGTGTTATCGCTAGTGAAATGGTCAGATTGGGTTTCATACGTCACTTGAAGGAAACTGCCGACGTGGCTGGTCCATGCTCCAGAGAGAAAGAGGGACATATCTTGAGGAACTTGAAGATTGCCATTCTGAGTTGTGGGCACGGGCGAATTGGTGTTGGTAAATGACGTCTCAAACATTACGGAAAGGGGCAGCGAGGCGAGAAGATCAAGCGCGGCACGCGATTTGCTTCCATCCGCCTTCACGGTTTTGGTGTCATCGCCTCGATCGACGTAACCGAGCAGCTTGAACCTTCGTCCGGCAGGATTGAGTTCGGGAGGCGCGTAGTGGCAGCCGCTGCAGGGCAGGCCGGTCTGCCGTGCATAACTTGGAACGGCCAAGGCCTCGGGAGGACTTAATAGTGCAGAAAGCAAAACCAAGGCAGGCAATACCGCGGTCAATCTCACCGCCACTTTTTTTATCTGGGAGATCATTACAAGTGTATCCATCCGGTCGCCTCCTTGGCGAAATAAGTCGGGGATCATTCCCCACTGTATCAGGTGTGTACGGTGGAGGACATTATGGTAGGGCGCGTCATAGCTGACTGCGGCGTCTATCACGGCGATGTGTGATCACCGTCACACCTTGCGGAAATTCCTAAACTCGGGCGAGGTCTTAGCTTTTTCTTTGGGATCAGTTAAGGTTCCGCAGGCAGGAAAGAGCTGTACGCCGCAACGCGCGGGCTGGGCAGCAACCTGTATAGGCTAGCAGTGCCGGATATGGTGAATCAGCGAATCCTAAGACACGCAAACGTGAGCACGACAGCGACGTACTACATCAAGACAGCAGCCGATGACGTTCGCAACGCGATGGTGAAGTTGGAAAACGTGATTCCTAGCACGCCAAAAAACACCAGAAGCGCATGCCATCGAAGCGCCTTCGACCCTTCGGGACACCAAACCTCGGTTCTGCCGCAGTATCCTCTACAGTGAACTGAGCTGCCGGGGATTGCTAAGTGATTGGGATTGCAATATCTGGCGGAGAGGGAGGGATTCGAACCCTCGATACAGGTGTTAGCCCGTATAACGGTTTAGCAAACCGCCGCCTTCAGCCTCTCGGCCACCTCTCCGGCGTGCGGAATTCCAGTTTACCACGGTCGTTGGATCGACGGGCCCGCCTTCGACTACCTCCCAGCTGGATCCTCAGCCAGTTTTAATCGCCTCCGCAATAACTTCAACCTCGTGAATGCATTTCGAATCTAATGGGGAGTCGCTTTCACTTCACACACCGGCGCGCTCATAATGTAGTTCGTTTCCGATGGAGCTGCCTCGCACCAAGGAGGGTTTCACTATGCTCGTCCCGAGTTGCGGATCGAAAAGAAGATGCAACAGAAAATGCCGCATTTCACTTATCAGTCTTCTCGCATGCATTTCCTCACTCTGGCTGGCAGCGCCAATTCTTGCCCGACAAGCTGCGCCAGCGCCAGCCTTCGCTGCTGGCGAAGCAGCCAACCCAGACAGCGACAAAGCCAAAGCCGCTGGAACCCGCCCCACCGAACCGCCCATGGTTCTTCAGCAACTCAACTCCGCCATCGAGCAACTCACCGCCAGAATTTCCCCCGCCGTGGTCCAAATTCTGGTCACTGGCTATGGCGCGTTGGAGGAAAGCAGTCACGGTCAGACCGCCCTCATAACTCGCGAGCACGCGATCGGCTCAGGAGTAATCGTCGACCCCACCGGCTATATCATGACCAACGCTCATGTGGTCGAAGGCGCGCAGATCATCCACGTAGCTCTTCCCCTGCCGTCAGTCGACTCTCCCGACCGCCTCGCGCCCGTCGGCAAACAGCGCGTCGTCGAGGCCCGACTTGTCGGCCTCCACAAAGATACTGACCTCGCCCTCCTCAAGATTGATCAGACTAACTTACCCACTCTTTCGCTCGGCAGTCATCGGCCAGTCCATCAGGGTGAGTTAGTATTTGCCATGGGCAGTCCTGAAGGACTCGAAAATTCCGTAACTATGGGCATAGTAAGTTCCGTCGCCCGCCAGGCAGATCCTAGTCGTCCCCTGGTCTACATTCAGACCGACGCTCCCATCAACCCCGGCAATAGTGGCGGCCCGCTAGTCGATAGCGACGGCTACGTAATTGGCATAAACACTTTTATTCTTTCCGAAGCGGGCGGCAGCGAAGGACTCGGATTCGCAATTTCCGCGCGCATCGTGCATTTCGTTTACGAGAGCCTCCGCAAGTATGGCCACGTGCATCGCATCGAGGTCAAAGCGGGAGCGCAAACCATCACCGACACCTTGGCCAAAGGTTTGGGCCTCTCGCAAAACTGGGGAGTCGTGATCGACGACGTAACCCCCGGCGGTCCCGCCGATGCCGGCGGCCTCAAGATCGGAGATATCGTGCTCCGGGCCGACGGACGCGCCATTGGCACGCTTCCCGCCTTCACTTCCGCTCTCTACCTGCATCCCCTCGATGAGTCGCTCAAGCTCGAAATCCTCCGCGGCACCGAGCGTAAAACACTCTTCATCGCCGCCCTCGAGATGAAAGACCCGATGGATGCCCTCCCGAGTCTCGCCAACGCCAGAGACAACCTCGTTTCACGCCTCGGAATACTCGCGCTTGATCTGAACGATGACCTGCGTTCCGCTTTAGGTCCGCTGCGCAATCCTTCCGGAGTCGTCGTCGTCGCTCGGGTAGCAGATTTCCTGAGTTCCACCACCGGCCTTCAGACAGGGGACGTGATTCATAGCGTCAACCATACTTCGGTCGACTCGCTCAGTTCGCTCCGCGCCGCCTTGGACCAGATCAAACCCCACGGTCCTGTCGTGCTGCAGATCGAGCGCGATAGCGGACTTCAGTGGCTGGCCTTTGACATGGAGTAACTCATGCAAACTAACTGGTAGTAAGGAAAACAAAGTCCTGACAGTAACATGTGCCTATTTTATCTTAGTTACTTCGAGGGAGTTGTCGCTGCGCCGGTATCTCCCCTCTCTTCTCCCATCATGTGTTGCTTGAATTGCTGCTCGGTTCCGACAAAGAATTCCTCGTACTTTCTCTTGCCTTGTACGCCCGAGCCTTCTCCGTTGATGTTCCCCCATATAAATCGGGTCCCCTCAGCGCCACTGTCAGGTAAAGGCCGCGTCTCTTTGCCGGAGTAATAGAAATAACGATCCTTCGCCCATCCGAATTCTTCCGTCGACGAGGTTCTTAGTACACCGGAAGCAGGAAGCTTAAACTGATATTCGCCTCCCTCAAGCGGTACAGGCGGAGCGCCACTAACCTCGAATTCAACGCGCACCCAGCCTACATATCCTTCCGGAATGAGAAAGCGCGATGGATGTCGGCCAGAGTGCCTCGCGCCGGCTGTGAGCCATACCGTAAGTCCTGCCAGTATTGCAACGGTGAAGATGGCCACCCCGATTCGCGCCGATCGTTGTGTGCCCGCGGGAAAAAGCCATGTAGACTCGCTGTCCAACCGCGGCTGTCGAAAACTCACGAAAGCCGAGTACCCAGTCACTATGAGCAACAGAGCTATTGCCAAATAAGGCAGGATCATTCCAGTTACACTGAATAAGTTACCGAATAGCGAACTTACAACCGGCTTAGTGAGTGGGCAATCGCCGGCCCATAAAAGCACCATGTGGCGAGCGAAGCAAGCAGAGCGAGTTTCGCCGCAGCATGCGGTCTGAAGAGACTCCAATAGGCAGCAACAATCAGGGCCAGCGATCCCGCTAGCGAAACAAACTCGAGCGGGTCAAACGGCGCTCCCACCACGGCCAAGGTCAGCAAAGTATAAACGTGGTACCCGCTCATAACTCCCGCGGCAAAATATAAGACAAACGGAATCATCTTTGAATACTCTACTCCGTTATCACCCAATCTCTGGGCCAGTTACGGCTTCACTCCAATCTCAAAGTTCAAGGTCGAGAGAGATAGCCGATACTGGTACTGAGCGCCGACATAACCAATGGCGGCACCGGTTTGCTGCAACTGTGCCTGACTGAGTTCGACGATTGAGCCCAAACCAAGCTTGTAACGCTCCTGAGCCAGATTCAATGCCAGATCAGCCTCCTTGGCAAGCTCGGCTGCCACGTTCACGCGCTGAAATGCCGTATTCGTTGCCAGCCACGCCGTGCGCACATCCCGCACCACGCGGTCGCGCAGATCCCGCGTATTTTCCGCCGCCGCTTTTGCCCGGTAATTCGCTTCCGAAGCCTGCGCCGTGAAAAGAAATCCATTAAAAATCGGAATGCTCATATTCACTCCGATCGCCCCGTACCAGCTGGAAATAAAATAATTGGGAAAGCAGCCGTTGCTCGTGCAGTCAGGGCGCACTGGCGTCACTCCCGCCATGCCGAGAGCGCTGATGGTCGGGAAGAGTTGGTCGCGCTGCGCGCGGTGAAATTTTTCCGCCGCCTGTTGATCATAGGTAAATGCCTGCAAATCCGGGCGTTGCTGCAAAGCAGTATTGATGAGGACGTCGACATCCGGAGGCGGTGGCGGCGCTTGCGTCTCATCATCGCTCAACTCATAGTGGGTGTCTTTGTCGAAGCCAAGCACCGCAGTCAGCGCGGCAATGCTCGAATCAACATTATTCTGAGCATCGAGTTGCAGCAGTTTGGCCTGCGACAGATTGACCTCGGCAAAGGATAGATCGAGCGTCGATTTCAGTTTGTTCTTGGTAAGTTCGTCGATCTGATGCTCCACCGAGCCGCGCGTGGACACCGTCTGCTGCGCAACTTGGAGCAGCGCCTCGGCTTGCAGCACGTTGTAAAAAGCCTGATCCGTCGCCAGAACGATGTCTTCCGTGGTGGCCAGCGCATTGGCATCTTGCGCCTTCTCCGTAAGTTTTGACGAAGCCACCAGGTTCATTGTGCGCCCGAAGTCAGTGATGAGTTGGCTGAGCGTCACTCCCGCGCCCGCGTGTTCGAGCAACCGAGGCGCATTCAGCGCGCCCGCGCCGATGCGGCTCCCTTCATTGGCATCGACCGCCGTCATTGCGCCGTTAAAATTGGGGAGTTCCGCCGCCCTCGTCTCGCGGTAAACCTGATGTTGTGCCAGCGCCAGCAACCGTCCCACGCTGATCCGCGGATTGTTCTTGATCGCCACCTGTTCTGCCTGCACGCGCGTCAAACGCATGACGTCACCGTGCGCTTGCCCCGCCGGCTGCACTTGCGTACTAGTAGAGGGTATCGTCTGCGATCGCACCCCGCGCGGAAAACTCGCAACCAGCACCGCCTGTGCCTGCGCGAGCCCAACCATGTGAGTCCCAGTCGGCGCGGCTTGCGGCTGCGGGGCGGAGGGTAAGTTCTCGCCTGACCCCGATCTGTCTGCGCCTTGCGCCCATCCTGGCCGCGGCAGGATCGCCCACACAAATAAGAGCAACGTGCAGAATAAAAAAACTTTGGCCCTTGTCATCGGGTTGCCTCTAAATCTCCTCATTAAGCGCCGTGTCCGTCTCTTTTCTGCGAGATCGCCCGAAGCGGAATCTCGCGCTTCATTGTGCAGGCTCCAATGCCGGCGTCTCTTCGCTCTTCGCGCCGCGTTTGCCATACACCAGTAAGTACGCCGCCGGCACGATAAAAATCGTCAGGAGCACAGACGACGTGAGGCCGCCAATGATCGCCTTCGCCATAGGCGCATACTGCTCAGCCCCCGTGCCCAGTTTCATTGCCATCGGAATCATGCCAATAATCGTCGCCAGCGAAGTCATCAAAATAGGCCGCAGGCGCACTCGACAGGCAGTGATCACAGCATCGGCCGGCGACAGTCCCTGCTTCTCCAGGTTGTGCGCGAAATCCACAATCAAAATACTGTTCGAGTCCGCGATCCCCACCAGCATCAACACTCCCATCAGCGACATCACATTCAACGTGCTGCCCGTGAGCGGCAGGATGATCAGCACTCCGACAAAGCCCATCGGTATCGCCAGCATGATCAGCAACGGATCGACGAACGATTTGAATTGCGCCGTAAGAATCAGGAAGAGCAGCACAAACGAAATCAGAAAACCCAGCGCAAAACTTTTGAACGACGCCTCCATCCCCTGCACCATCCCACGCAAATTCACACGCACGTTGCCGGGAATCTTCTCTTTCGCCAGAATGTCCCGCACCGCGCTGGTCACGCGCCCCAGATCCTCCGATTTCGGAGTAATGAACACATCGATCTCCCGCTGAATCTGATAGTGGTCCACTTCCGTCGGCGTCAATATCTGTTTCACACTGACGACATTATTGAGCACCGTCGTTTTGCCGGTTCCACCGCACGCCCACGAAGTGCGCGACATCCCCGGATGTGGCGGCGGCGGACCCGCCGGCCCACAATCCATCTGCGTCCCGCTTCCCGGACCTCGCAGCGGAATCTGTCCCAGATCGAGCATGTTGTGGATCGCCCCCGCGCCATGCTCAAAAAATTGCACCGTCAGATAATAGTCGTTCCCGCTCTTGCGATCGACCCAATAGTTCGGCGCAATCATGTAATTCGAATTCAGCGCAGTAATCACGTTATCGACCACATCTTTTTGCGACAGTCCTAGTTCGCCCGCGTGTACGCGATCCACATCGAGGCGCAGGGCCGGATAGTTCATGTCTTGCGGAATGTAGATTTGCCCCACTCCCGGCAACTCGCGGAAGCGGTTCGCTAGGGTCTGCGCGATACCATAAATTTGATCCAGATCGGGGCTGCTGACCTGCACATCAATCGGCGCCGGAGCCCCCGAATTCAAAATCGCATCCACCATCGAGCCGCTGGAAAAAAATGTTCGGATATCCGGGAACTGGCTCGCCATCGCCTTCTGCACCCGGTCCATATATTCAAAACTGCTGAGATGGTGCGGTTCATTCAGCGCTACCTGCACCGTCGCCGTATAAGGTCCCGAGTTGGTGGTGTAGAGCGCGGAAAAATCCGGCACCACGCCAATGTTAGAGACAACCAGCTTGAGATCTTTCGGCTCTACCTCGTGCCGAATCAAATCTTCCACCTTCGCAACATATTCGTTCGCTAGCTCAATGCGCGTGCCCGTCGGTACCTTAACGTTGATCGAGAACTGTCCCGCGTCAGTCTTCGGGAAAAACGCCAGCCCGAGCAGCGGATAAATCGCCAAGCTCGCCACAAACACCCCAGCCAGCACTAACACCGTCAAACCAGGCCGGACGAGCGCCCGCCTCACCCAATATTCATAAAAGTCAAGGAGCTTATTGAACATCCGGTTGAAGCGCGCATTGAAGCGCTCCATCCAGGACTGATGCTCTGCCCTGGTGGGTTCGACGTCATACTCGTTTGCGTTGGCAGAATGCTGAACATGCTCTACCGGCTTCAGAAAGCGCGAGCAGAACAACGGAATCACCGTCATCGCCACCACAAATGAAGCCAGCAGCGACAGGCAAAACGCCAATGCCAGCGCAGAAAAAAGAAATTTAGCTACGCCGTAGAGAAACACGACCGGGAAAAAGTCGACCACATCCACCAGCGTCGCCGCTAATACAGCCAACGATACTTCCGATCCCCCGACCTCGGCCGCGATCATCGGCGCAGCTCCCATCTCCAGATGGCGGTAGATGTTCTCCAGCGAAATCACCGAATTGTCGATCACGCGCGAGAAAGCCAGCGCCATCCCACCGAGAATCATGGTATTGATCGTGCCGCCCATCATCGCCAACACCACAAACGCCGCCAGCGCCGATATTGGTATCGACAGCAGCACCGCCGACGTGGCGCGGAAGCTTCCCAAGAAAATCAAAATCATCAGGCTGGTAAGAATCAACCCCAGGAAGCCTTCGTGCAGCACGGTAGCGATCGCTTCTTTCACATACACAGATTGATCGAAGACAATGCTCGTCTTCATTTGCGCGGGAATGTCGTAAAGATGCTTGATCAATTCGCGAACGCCATTCACCACCGCAATCGTGTTCGTATCGCCGCCTTGCTTCATAATCGGAATGTAGGCTGATCTTTGCCCATCGACGCGCACGATGTTGTACTGAATCTGGTGAGCGTCCTCCGCCTTTCCAACATCGTTCACCGTGACCCACGAATTCCCCTTGACCTTGAGCGGAAGTTTTCCCAGTTGATCCATGTTGTCAACCAGGCTGTTTGAATAAACAAAATAATCGTACGGCCCCATCTTCACGTCGCCCGCGGGCAAAATCAGGTTGGCATCGTTGACCGCGCTCACTACGTCCATCACACTCAATTGCCGCGAAGAGAGTTTGTAGGGATCGACATACACCATGATCTGCCGATAAATTCCGCCGAACACGCCCGGAATCTCCGCGCCCGGCACCACTGCGATCTGGTTGCGAATCTGAAACTGCGCATAATCGTGCAGCTGCGTTTCGTTCAGCCCCTCGCCCTTCACCGTAACCAGCGCTACCGGCAAACTCGAAGCATCGAACTTCAGCACCACCGGCGGCAGCGTTCCCGGAGGCAAGCGCTTCAGGTCAGCGAGCGCGAGGTTCGACAACTCACTCACATCGGCGTCGGCGCCGGTTCCCGGCTGAAAATAGACGCGAATGATGCTCACGCCCAGCATCGACCGCGATTCCATGTGGTCCACGCCCGAAGCCAGCGTAAAAAAGCGCTCCAGCGGATCGGTGATATCGGTCTCAATATCCTCCGGCGGCATGCCCGTATAAAACGTCGCGACCACCACCTCCGGCAAATTAATCGGCGGAAACAGATCGACCGGCATCCGCGACAGGCTGGTCACGCCAATCACCAGCAGCGTCAGGCAAATCACTGTGATGAAGTACGGATTACGTATCGAAAACCCTGGCATAAGATTTCCCTATTGCATTCCCCTGCATGATCACGGGTCCACGCCCGTCATCAGCTCACTGCGCGTTGTGTTCGTGGTAGTCCATCACGGCTACGATTTGCGGATGAACCTTTTCGCCCGCCTTCAATCCGCTGCGATCGCTCACCACCACCTGCTCACCCTCATTTAATCCGGACATGATCTGCGCATCGCTCGCCGTCTCCAATCCCAATTCCACGGTGCGGTCTTGCAACCCACCATCCGGGCCCACTACAAAGACAGTCGTCTTTCCCTCCTCGTGATTCAGGGCCTGTACCGGCACCGTGTTCACGTCGAGCTGTCGATCGAGCGAAAGCAACGCGTCCGCATAAAGTCCCGGCAACAGCACTCGATTGGGATTGGGAACATCCACTTCCGTGTGCATCGTCCGAGTGTCTTCGCGCACATCCACCGAGAAGCGCGCGACCTTCCCTGGAAAAGTCCGGTTCAAAGAAGGCACTCGCACGTCCACCGGATCGCCCACTTTGATGTATTGAACGTAAGATTCCGGCACCGGTATCACCAACCGAAATAGATCGTCCTGCGACAGCCGCACAATCGGCATCGCCTGCGTGCTTGACCCCGTGCCCGCCTGCACCAGAGTGCCCAGGTTCGCGTAGCGCTCCGTCACCGTTCCCGAAAATGGAGCCGTGATCTTCGCATAATCAAACAGCGTTTGATCATGCGCCAGTTTTGCCTTGGCCGCCGAGAGCTGGCTCTGCGTCGCTTCCACCGACGACTGCGCCGCATCCACCTGCGAAGATGCCGCCAAATCCTTCCCTTGCGCGTCGTCCACTTCCTGCTGTGCCACAATTCCCGGCTCGCTCTGAAACACCCCGTTCAACCGCGTATATTCCAGGTGAAGCGCGTTGTACTGCGCCTGATTCCGCGCCAATTCGTGCTGCGCCCGCGTAACCTGATTCATGGCGTTCTTGATCTCCGCCTGATCCTCCTGCAGTTGCGCCTGCAACTCCGGAATCTCCAGCACCGCCATCACCTGCCCCGCCTTCACGTGCGTGCCGTAGTCGACCGATAACTTTGAGACAAACCCCGACTCCTTGGCATAAACATCGATCTCCTGGAACGGTACCAACTCCGACGACAAAGTGATTTGCCGCCCCAGCGACTTGCGCGCCACTTTCGTTACGCCCACCGTAACCAATGGCGCGCTCGCCTGCGCGCGCTCGCCGCTCCCCGAGCAAGCCGCGAATTCGGCGACCAGCCCCGCCACACAGCCCAGCACGATCAGCTTTGAAAGTCTCGCGGCTGGCGTTGTTCTTCGCCTCACGCCCGACCGACTGCTAATCTCATCCATCGAGTTCTCCTCACCGGACTTTCTCCAGCATTCCCACTCGGCCATTCCTCATCGATTCAAATCCTGCGGACTTCATCACCGCGTCGTCTTCATAATCTCGCCCAACCTGGCCACCGAAAATTCGCTCGACCGGCAAAAATCGATGACCGTTTTCTCCACCTGCTTCAACCGCACCGCTGCATCCGGAATCCTCCTGGCAAATTCCCGCGGCACCGTCAGCACCCCATGCCGGTCGCCATGCAGCAAATCTCCGGGACGCACTTCCATGCCTCCCACTTTCACCGCCGCCCCCACATCGAAAATATGCGCGTAAGCATGAGAAACCGCCACGCTTCCCGCAAACAATTGCAGGCCTATGCCGCGCACCGCCGGCAACTCGCGCACCGCGCCATTCGTAACGTAGCCAATACACTTCAGCGCTTTGAGAATAGCGGCGTGCATGTCGCCAATAAACGCTCCCTCCCCCGGCGGATCATCCATATCTTCGAGCACCAAAATGCGAGGCGCGGGAATTTCAAGAATGCTGTTCCAGAAATCCGTCCGGTCATGAAACGTCCCGCCCACCATCGGCGGTTGCCCGCAGCGCAGACGGCCCGTAGCCGCATACCCGACCATCGGCGGAGCGTCCGCATCTTTGAAAATGCAATGAATGCTGCCATCCACAAATCCAGTGTTCCGCAAGCGCGCGTCAAACGTCTCGATGGCATTCGAGATCATGCAAGTGTCAAACCTGCGCAGCGCATCCAGATCATCTTCCGCCAGTAATGACTCGCTCAGCGATGACTTGATAGCCATGCCCCATTTCCTTTCGCGAAACGACCGGGAGCTCTAACCTGCAATCCCCAACTCTCTATGCGGATGGCCCAGGAACTTGTAAGAACAGTGTGTGTATAGCGGGATGCAATAATCGCATTCTAGGATGCTGTTTCGCCAACTCCCGCTACAAAAAAACCCACAACCGCGGCCACTCGCTGCCCTTCGGCCCAAACGTAATACCCTTACGTCGGTCTGATGACGTGCCTTAAATGTCGGTCGCGCTTCGCAGCCGCAAACCTTGTTGAAGGCGAACAGCGAACGACGTCCCGGCAATACCCAGCATTTTAAAATTAGTAATTAACTATGCAGTAAAGCAGTTAAAGCGCAGGAGGAGGCCGATTATAGAGCCAGCTTTCAGAGATAAGGTTCGCAGATGGGACGACTACCGAAACCGCCAAAACGGATGACCGCGGCGGTTGAAACAACGTGAAAGTGGGAGCTGGCGCCGTCCACTGAACTGCATTGCCGAGAAGATGCTGGCGCTTTGCTTCGGAAGATTGCGCGTTTGCAGCGTCCGCCTTTTCAATCTCCGGCCCCTGTACCGTGAAGCGTGTGGCGAGACTCGCCGTAAGCGAGCAAATGGCAAGAACAATCAGTGCGATCCGGCACCACGACCACAATCTAAAGCCGGCGCTAGAATGTTTCGGCATCACCATTTCGCATCGTATGCCAACAGATTATACATAGCACCGCTGGAAACTGACATCGCACCCGTCATTCGTCTCCAATTTACTTGGACGCCCATAGGCCGCGGCGGGTTGTAAATACGAGGCGCTGCGCCGTTTTGCGAAATCATTAACCACAGATTCAAGACAGCATACCAAGCCAAAGCCTTCGCGATACTCAGTGCCTTTGCGGTTCAACTTTTCGCGGAAATCGCGGTAGGTATTGTAGTTCCCAAAAAACAATCCCTCGCCCCCATTGCCAAGGGGGTTGTCTCTGGGGGTGAGGGTCCCGCAAATCTACGGCAAGTAGTAACGGAACGATGTCATAAACATGTTGTCGATTCCGTGCGGCGAAACGTAAGTCCCTGTGGTTGAAGACTGCAACCCTGTCCACGCATTTCGCACCAGGTACGAATACTGCGGACCAATTTGAATCCTTCCCTTGGGACCGTGATAGGGGCGGATCCAGAATCCAAACGTTCCTTCGACCGTGCTCTGCGTCTGCCCGCTGCAGGTGAGCCCTCCGAAAGAGTAACCGCCACTGCCCGGTACGGTTTCAGAGTAGCAATTCGAATCGCTAAACAACGGCGCCCCATAGCCCACCGGCTTGCCGGAGACGGGATCCAGTTCCCAGCGCTTTCTCACGTATTCCTCGCCGCCGTTCAGGTACACATCAACCTTGGGCGTGTGATACTCCAGCGTAACCAAACCCTGATAACTGCGCAGAGGAGCCAGCGTGCCATCGGCATTGGCGGCGGCATCCGGCAGACCGGACGCGCCGTACCGCCCTACTCCGTTCCCATAGATCGCGTGGACACCAAAGTCCAGATGGTGGGCAACCGTGACGCGGGCATTTCCACCGATGCCGCCGCCATTCTTCGAGGCGTTATAAGCTCCGATCGCGGAAGCAGCAGTTGTGCCGCACAGGCTCGGGTCCAACGTATACTCCACGCACGGATAAACACGGTCACGGAAGCGGCTCAAGATGCCGAAAATTTCATAGTGACCGAACCCTGGCTCAAACGCCGCCTTGAGAATGACGTCCGGAATGGCGTTGAACGAATAGTTCGCGTTTGCCGCTCCGCTGGTGTTCGACGAGGAGTTGTAAAGTCCGCCGCTTGTTCCCGGCGCTCCCAATGCGAAGTTCGAGGCGTTGCCACTCGACGAGAAAATCGTCTGCGGATTCTCCAACGATGCCGCTAGCCAGAAATGATTGTTGAAGCTCTTAGCCACGCGGAACCCATACTGCCGCGCCCAGCTGAAGCCCACGGTATAAGCCGGGTCTATGGTCAGCGGGACAGCTTCCGTCCGGTTGTCAACTCCATGCTTCGTTTCCGTCACCAGGCTCCACATTTGGCCGCCGGTAAAGCTCAAGCCATTGTCCAACGCAGCCTGTGCCCAAACCTGCCGTTGCCGCAGTGAGTAACTGTTGCTCTGGTTGTTGTTGGAGGTCACTGCCGCCGACAGAAAGTCAGCCTCGTAATAGCCGGACAGCTTGGCAATGCTGATCTTGCCCTCAGCCAGCAACGAAATTCGCGACTGACGTCCAGACCCATAGAATTCCGAAATATCGTTCGCGCCGCTTCCCGGCATGTTCACGCTATTGAACGGAGTATTGATGTCCGATCCCAGCGCCCGATTCCGATACACAGTTTCACCCGCCAGGAAGCCGCCCGGAGTGAGCGTCACTCCTTTGAAATGGATCGCCATCGGGCTCTCCATCGCATCCTTAATGCTCTTCTGCGTCTCCTGCAGAGTCATGGCGTTGCTCGTCGCCGTTGTTTTCAAGTCGGTGACATCGCTCTTCAGCGCCATCACCGTCTGCTGCTGGTCAGTTGTTTGCGCCACCGCGGTGTCCGCCTTGCTCTGCGCCTGCGTGGCCACCGCCTGGTTTTGATCAAGCCGCTGCTCCAATTGCTGAATCTTCTGGTCGCGGCTCTGCACCAGGTCGCTCAACTGCCTGATCTGCGCCTGCTGCGCGTCGATTGCCGCCTTCATCTCGCTGAGTTGCTCGGAGACCGTCGGCCCCTTTGCAACTGCTTTCTTGTGGAGGGTCTTCTTCGTTGCCGGGGCGGTCTCTTGCTGGGCCTGTGTGGCCATCACGCTCCCCGCCAGCGCGATCGACAGCAGTGCTGCCATAGTTCGTTTCATTGTTGTTCGCTCCTGAGAAATAAAAAGTTCCAATTGACACAGCAAACCATGACCACAGACATATCGCGTTTACAACTCGCCTTTTGGTGAACCCCCAGCCTAGTCCGCCCATTGTTAATAATTGGTGACAGTTTGTTGAATATTCTGTGAATCGACCCATCCGAGCTAGCGAATCATAATGAGAATTTTGCGCTAGAAGACAGGCCCGGAGGATCAGCGCTCATGTTGGTCAGAGGCCCGCTTGGCTCGCGTAGGGGCAGGGCCTGCCCTGAGCTTGTCGAGGGGGTGCCCTCACCTGCCCGCGGGCGAAGCTCGCAGCTATATGTGTCCCCGGCAACTTTCCCGCAACTTGCGAGAAGATTTTCCCTGCACTAAGTTTCCTCGGTGTCGGAGCCTGCCCTGAGCGAAGCCGAAGGGTGCCTCCGTGGTGAAAGAAGAATGCGGTCACATCGACTCGATCGATGAGAGCGTGAATAGTTTGCGCGTGCGTTATTCTGAAACCTCCTCGTCCTCAAACCGAGGCGATCTCCAGCATGGCGATCTCTCACTCCGAACTCCCGCACTCCGCAAACCGCAAACTGATCCTCGCCGGCCAGATTGCTTTTTTCCCCACCGGCATTCTCACCACCCTGCTCGGCCCCATGCTCTCCATCCTCATCGCCCGCTGGTCGATGAACGACACCCAAGCCGGAAACTTATTCCTCGTTCAATTCCTAGCGTCTCTCGTGGGCGTGCAACTCTCCGGAGTGCTCCTCTCGCGATGGGGATTTCGTCCCGCCTTTCTTCTCGGCCTGCTCATGATGGCAGCCGGCGTAAGCACTCTCTATTTAGGGCCCCTCTGGCTGGGGCTGGTTTCTGTAGCTACCTACGGCTTCGGAATCGGACTGATCGTCCCCACCGACAACTTGTTGATCGCCGAAATCGGCGCGCACTCCTCTGCAACACCGAGCGCCGACTCAACCGCGACCGTGTCGAAAGCCGGAGCCGTGAGCCTGCTGAATTTTTTCTGGGGTGTCGGCGCCGTCTTTTGCTCGCTCATGGTTGCCTGGACCGCCGCCCACAAACTGCTCCCGTTTTTTCTCGGAGCGAACGCCGTCTTTCTCGTGGGCCTGGCCGTGTCGATGCGCAATCTGCCTTTCCCTCCCGCAGAAACCGCCGCCGACAGATCTTCCTCATCCTCATGGCGAGAGCTAGTCAAGAGCCCGGCCATTTGGCTTTTCGCCACCGTCTTCCTTCTCTATCCCGGGGCAGAAACTTCAGTCGGCGGATGGATCGGCTCCTACGTCTCGCGCCTCGGACCGCGCGGCCAGGCAATCGCCTCCATGATGCCAGCATTCTTCTGGTCCGCGCTCACCCTCGGCCGTGCTCTCGGCACCGCGTTCCTGCGCCACGTCTCCGAGCGCGAGGTCTTGCGCACCGGCTACGCGACCGCCGCCGCCGGCATCGCGCTCATGCTCTGGTCTCCATCCCTCGCCGGAGTAATCGTCGGCGCACTCATCACCGGCTTCAGCTACGCTACCCTCTATCCCATCACCGTAGCTCGCCTCTCCGAGCGCTTCGGAGTCGCCGCCCGCAGCATCGGCGCAGTCATGTTTTCTCTAGCCTCCATCGGCCCCGCGCTCCTCCCCTGGCTAGTCGGCGTAGTCTCCCACTCCACCGGCAGCCTGCGTGCCGGCCTTCTCTTGCCGTTAAGCGCAACCGTAATCCTTTTTCTAATTCATCTAGTGGATTGGTAAAGCTCGAAATGGTTTCGAGAAGGAGACGAGTTTTAGAAGTTGTAGAACAACTCGGCTTTGTCTTTCCTTTTGGGTGGCGCAGCGGTTCACCGCTGCGGTTGCAGCTTCGTCTTGATCGCGCCTTTAGGCGCTGAAGTCGCTCGCGTGCGCGACGACTTTCCCGCAGCGAGTCAAACTCGTGACGCCTTGGCGCGCTTCCTCTCGGCAATCCGCAACGGAGTCGTAGAAGCCAACTCCACTCGATTCCGTCCTTTATTCTTCGCTCGATAAAGCGCCTGATCCGCCGCCTGAATCACCTGCTCCGGCTGCCGATAACGCGTACTCGGCTCGCCCACCCCAATGCTCACCGTCACCGACAGGTGATCTGGCAAAAGATGATTGCGTAAATATTCGGACGACGAGTTCAGCCGAGCGGACACCGTTTTCTTCTTCGCCGCCTTCCTCCGATCCCGCTCAACCCCGCGCCGGTCGCCACTTCCCGCGTCGCTCTTTTCAGCAATCCTCTCGGCTCGTCGATCTGCCCCCCGCACATGAAACGTCGATTCCTCAATCGTCGTGCGCAAAACCTCGAGATGTTCGACCGCCTCCTTAGCCGACGTGTTCCGAAAAACAATCGCGAACTCCTCGCCTCCGCAGCGAAACGCCTGCCCATCGCCGCCGACGCCGCATAACCGCTTCGCCACAATGCACAACACCTGATCCCCCACATCGTGCCCGTAAGTGTCATTGAACTTCTTGAAATGATCGATATCAACAATAGCGATGGCATATTGCTGATCCAGCGTAAGCAGCGACTCATTAAACGCCCGCCGCCCGCGAATGCCCGTCAGCTCATCGTGATAAGCAAGCACATAAGAAGTTTCAATCAACGATGCGGCCAGAATCAGCGCAGCAGTAGCCACATAAGCGTCCGACATTTTTCCCACCGGCGCAAACTCCAGCCACAGAAAAACCGCGCCCGTCGACCACACGAATCCAGGTTCAATCGGCTTGCGCGCCTGCACAAACCGCCATACAAAAAGCGCGACAGCCGCCACAAAACTCACAAACAGCCACGCTGGCACAACAGCCGCGCCGCCCCGCGATGAATTGCCCGCGCTATTCTCCGGCCGGCACATCACCGCGAAGATTACCGATTCAAGAAAGAGCAATCCAAACCGCTGTGCGATGCCGGCAATCGTCAAGCCACGCTCGCGCATCTGCGCAAACACCATGAAATTCAACGGCACCAACACTACCGCCAGCGCCACTGCCATTCGCCCCGGCCCTACGCGTCCGCCCTGGCCCGTCGAAAAAAAATCAACCGCGCGGTGCGCCAGCAGCAAAACAAGCAAAGAAAAAAGCACGCGGCTGGAGTTAAATCGCCAGGCCAGCGCCAGTCCCGCCGCAAACACTCCCACATAGTAGAAGCCGAGCGACGGCGCGATCTGCGCGAACAGAGAACTACTGACAAGCGTAGCCGCTAGCGCCAACAGCAAGCCCCCAGGAACCAGCCACACCTTCCAAACTCGCCCGTTCACCCCTCAAGAATACGGCACCGCCCGCCGAACGCCGGTAATGTTTCAGGCACTTCCGGCACGACCCGCTTTTGGGTAGCGCACTCTTGGTAGCGCATTTTGGCTGGCGCATTTTCGGCACCGGATTTTGGGAGGCGATTTGCGGTGGCCCGCTTTTGGGTGGCGCAGCGCTTCAGCGCTGCGATAACAGCTTTGTCTTGACTTCGCCTTTAGGCGCTGAGGTCGCATTCTCTCCCGGCAAACGAACCCTTCCCGCAGCCAGCCTAGCGATGCCGCAACTCTTCAAAATCGAATGCTCCCTTGAATGGCGCAGTGATAATCTTCCATGTTCATGCCTCGCTCTCCGAATTCCGAAATCCGGGTCGCCGTCGATACCGGAGGCACGTTCACCGATTGCGTCTGGGAAGACGCCGGCGTTCTCAAAACTCTGAAAGTCTTCTCCACCCCCGACGATCCCTCACGCGCCATCGCCGAAGCTCTGCAGAAAATTCGCGAAGCGACAAAGACGAAGGACCGCTATGCCGCGCTGACTCTTCTCCATGGCACCACCGTCGGCACCAACGCTCTGCTGCAAAGAATAAGGAGCTCGCGTCGCCCTCATCACCACCGCCGGATTCGAAGACGTCATCGAAATTGGCCGTCAGGCGCGCCCACGCCTCTACGATTTTTTCTTCGATCGCATCGCGCCGCTCGTCGCTCGCGAAATGCGCTTCGGCGTCCAGGAAAGAACCGCCGCCGATGGCCAGATTCTTGAACATCCACCCGAAGCAGAATTGACTCAACTTCGCGAGGCCGTGGAAAAAGCCCATCCCGAAGCCATCGCCATCTGCCTCCTTTTTTCTTTCGCCAATCCAAAGAACGAGATAGCCGTAGCCACCGCAATTTCGAAACTCAACCAACCACTCTCCATCTCCCACAGAATTCTCCCGGAGTTTCGCGAATACGAGCGCACCAGCACAGTCGTAGTCAACGCCTATCTGCAGCCACTCATGCAGAGCTACATGCAAAAGTTGGCCGACCGCGTAATCGCCGCGTCTTCCGCCAGCGCAACAAACAATCAAACCGCGCCCAGAATCTTCGTCATGCAATCGAGCGGCGGCATCACCGCGCTCGAATCGGCTGCACGAGAACCCGTGCGCACCGTGCTCTCCGGCCCCGCTGGAGGTCTGGTGGGCGCAGCCGCCACGGCCGCCCGCAGCGGCTTCCGCAAGATACTCTCCTTCGACATGGGAGGAACCTCCACCGACGTCGCTGTCGTGCAAGATGAAGTTCGCGCGGGCGGCCAATCCGAAGTCGCCGGCATCCCTGTCGGAGTTCCGATGCTCGAGATTCACACCGTCGGCGCCGGCGGCGGATCGCTAGCCCGCTTTGACGCCGGTGGCGCCCTGCGCGTAGGCCCAGAATCAGCCGGAGCCGATCCCGGCCCCATCTGCTACGGCCGCGGCACCGTCCCCACCGTAACCGACGCCAACCTGCTCCTCGGTCGCCTTCGCTCGAACCATTTTCTAGGCGGCGATTTCATCCTCGACCTCGAACGAGCGCGCCGCATCACATCCGAATGGCTGAAGAAGCAAGCGCTAAAGAAAGAAGGTGGAAGGAAAGAAGGCGCGCGCTTAAGCCTGGAACAGTTTTCCGCCGGCGTCATCCGCGTCGTCAACGCCAACATGGAGCGCGCTCTGCGCGTAGTCTCCATCGAGCGAGGCTACGATCCCCGCGACTTTACGCTCGTGGCATTCGGCGGCGCCGGTGGCCTCCACGCCTGCGAACTCGCCGAGGCCCTCGCGATTCCAACCGTAATGATCCCCGCCCATCCCGGCGCTCTCTCCGCATTTGGAATTTTGGTAAGCGACGTGGTCAAAGATTATTCGCGCACCGTACTCTGGCGACTTACTAATCATCATGGCCAGTCAGCGTCGCGATCCAAACTCGAGCAAGAATTCCGCCGCCTCGAAGCGGCGGCGCAAAAAGAATTTCGCGCCGAACAATGGCGCGGCGCTCTCCACTATGACAGGACTCTCGATCTCCGCTATCGCGGCCAAGGCTACGAACTCAACTTGCCGCTCAAGGCTATTAATAAGGATGCGGACAACAACCAGGAAGCGCTCATCGCCCGCTTCCACTCCGAACATCAGCGCCGTTACGGCTATCACCACGCCGGCCGCGAGATCGAACTAGTGACCCTGCGCCTTCGTGCCCGCCTGCGCACTCCGCAGCCCCAGCCGCATTCGCACTCAACCCGCCCGTCGCCGCCCAACCCATCACGCCGCGCAGCGTCCATCGAACAAGCCATCGTCTTCTTTCAAAATAAAAAGTCGACGACCCCAGTTTTCGAGCGCGGCGACCTGATCCCCGGCCGATCAATGCGCGGCCCCGCCATAATCACCGAATACAGCGCCACCACAGTGATCCCGCCGCAAAAGAAATTTTGGCTGGACGAGTCCGAGAATCTCGTAATCAAAATCAGGTAAGCACCGCGAGCGCGGCGCTCTTCACTCTTCTTCCGGGTCCTTCTTTTCCTCAATCGCCATATCCTTCAACTCGCTCGACTCAAAAACATCGCCACATTCCTGGCATTCCACGTATTCCGCTTCTTCGTCGCGAGAAACAATCTGCACCCGCGGATGCTTGCACTGATCGGGACTGACTTTATTCTGAGGAGACTGCGAGGGCTGACTTGGCGTCATAAACTCATCGAAGCAAAACTGTGAAAGGAAATACCCCGAATTGGCGCTATTTTGCGGCGGCAGCGTCAAAGATGTCAAGTGCTCCGCGCAAAAGAAACCGCCCTAATTCGCTTTTCTTCCATCCAGACACAGAGCCAACGACTCTCAAAGTCACGGAGTAACCCAACCGGCCGAAACCTTCTCCCTCTGTTTTGTTTCCTGCAGATTCGAGGTTCTCTCCGCGCCTCCGGGTTTAGGAATTCTCCGAACCGGCTTATCATGGCGGGCGTGACTCGACTCATCGCTCTTTCCCTTCTCACCTTCTGCCTCGCTTCGGTCGCCGGCCTCGTCCAGAATGCCGCACCCGAATTGCGGCTTCCCTTGACCGTCCGCTCCCTTCGATATTCCGCCGACCTTCGCATAACGCCAGGCGAAGACCGCTTCCATGGCTCCATCGCCATCGATCTCGAAATATCACAACCGCTCTCCGTCTTCTGGATCCACGCCAAATCCCTCAAGCTTGAAGAGACCACCATTCGCATCGCGGGCCACGACGTCCCCGCGCAAGCCACGCCAATCGCCGAAGGCGACTTCGTCGCCATCACCACCGCCAGCCCGCTTCCCACTGGCCAGGTGACGTTGCACATCGCCTACACCGGAGAAGTCAGCCGCTCTCTCACCGACGGCGCGTTCCAACAGCAGTCTGGAAGCGACTGGTACGTCTTCACTAAATTCGAGCCCGTCACCGCGCGCCGCGTGTTTCCGTGCTTCGACGAGCCCTCCTTCAAAGTGCCCTGGCAACTGACACTGCATGTGCCGAAAAATTTGAGAGCCTTTTCGAACACTGCCATCGCCTCAGAAAAAGACGAGGCGAACGGATCGAAAGAGGTCGGCTATAAAGAGGTCCGCTTCAATGAAACCAAGCCGCTGCCCTCTTATCTGATTGCCTTTGCCGTAGGCCCTTTCGATGTGGTCGAAACCGCGCCCGTTGGCTCCAACCATCGCCCCAGCCGTATCATCGTTCCCCGCGGCCGCGCCTCCGAAGCTGCCTACGCCGCTTCCATCACGCCGAAGTTGATCGGCTTACTCGAAGATTATTTCGGCACGCCTTATCCCTACGAAAAACTCGATCAGATCGTTGTACCGCTCACCACCGCCTGGGGAGCAATGGAAAATGCCGGCCTCATTGCCTACGGTGATTTTCTGCTCTCGCCAAAAGAGCAAGACACCGGCCTTCTCCAGCGCCGCCGCGCCGAGGCCATGGAGCATGAAATGTCCCATCAATGGTTCGGCGACTTAGTCACCATGTCATGGTGGGACGACCTCTGGCTCAACGAAGCCTTCGCCAGTTGGCTCTCCAGCAAGCTGCTCAACGAATGGAAGCCAGAATGGAATATCCAAGCGGACGCCGCCGCCTCGTCGAACGTAATGCGCAGCGACAGCCTCACCACCGCGCGCACGATTCGCCAGCCCATCGAAGCTCCCGGCGACATAGCCAACGCCTTCGACGGCATTACCTATGGCAAGGGCCAGGCCGTCATCGGAATGTTCGAAAATTACATGGGCCCGAAAGATTTTCAAAGCGCCATTCGCATGTATCTGCAACAACACGCCTGGGGCAACGCCACCAGCGCCGATCTCCTCGCCGCTCTAGATTCTGCATCAGGCAATAAAGTCGGAACCGCATTCTCCACTTTCCTAAATCAAGTAGGCTTCCCGCTAGTATCCGTAAAATTGTCCTGCGAGTCTCATCCGCCGATCGTCGAACTCGAACAACGCCGTTTCCTTCCGCTTGGCTCTCCTGGCGCATCCGATGCCGTCTGGCGTGTTCCAGTTTGTACAAGCTGGAGCGACGATGCCGGCGCGCACCGCCAGTGCAATCTGCTGACGAAAGCCGCTGACCGTTTCGAACTAAAGGGCGCAAAGGGCTGTCCGGCCTGGCTTTTCGCCGACTCGAATGCCGCCGGCTACTACGCCATCAACTATGATGCCGTGCTAGCCACAACATTAATCGCGCAAGGCACGCCAAATCTCCACCGCGACGAATCCGCCGCCGCTCTGCGCAACATTCAACTCATGTTTTCCGCCGGACTGGGGAACACGCAACAGCAACTCAAGTTCGTGGCCGAGTTCAGCCGCAGCTCCGACGCAGGATTAGTGCGCCAGGCCGCCCTCACCGTCGAAAGTATCAGCGACTTCGTTCCCGCCGATCTCAGCCCTAACTATGCTCAGCTAATCCGCGCTCTTTACCGCACTCGCGCACATCAACTGGGATGGAAGCCACAGCCCAACGAATCGCAGGAAGTCCGTCAGTTGCGCATCGAGATCGTGCCGCTAGTCGCCACTCACGGCGAAGATCAAGACCTTTCATCCCAAGCCAACGCGCTGGCGCATGAATGGTTAAAGAATCATCAATCTCTCGACCCCGATATGGTCGAGCCCGTCCTCTCCGCAGCAGCATGGAACGGCGACCACGCCTTCTTCGATCAGCTGGTGGTTGAAATCAAGAAAGACCAAATTCAACGCGAACGCTCCTGGATGATCGGCGCGCTCGATTCTTTCCGTGCCCCCGCCATCACTCACGCACGACTCCAACTGATACTCGGCGGTGGCATCGATCCGAGAGAAATGCGCAACACACTTTTCAACGCCCCCGCACATGCGCGTGAAATCGTCTGGCAATACATCCAGACCAATTTTGACGCGCTCAACTCCGCGCTGCCCGGCGCTCGCGGAATCCCCTTCGGCGCATCCCTTCCGCTTGCCGCCGCAGGTTTCTGCGATGAAGAGCATCGCCGCCAAGTCGAAGGTTTTTTCCAACCGCGCATGGCCACACTGCCCGGCGGTGCGCGCTATTTAGCCAATGCTCTGGAACGCATTCGCCTGTGCAGCGCACGCGCCACAGTGATCAAGCCTGCCCTCATCAGTTTTTTGAATTCTTACAACCAATAATTGCGCTGCGGGAAAGGCACAATACAAAAGACACCAACTTACAAAGGTCTAAGTTTTAGTTATAACTAGAGTTAGAAAAGGGCCACGGCACTCAGCGTCACGGAATGTAAGGAGAGTCGCCATGGGAATTATTGTTCATCACCAACCCGCCGATACCACCCTCCTCTGGAGCATTCACGTTTGGCAATCCGCCTGGGACGGCAACAACGTCTGGGATACGAAAGGCACGCCCACGGCGACCGGCGTCGATTTTCAACTCCCCGACGCTCCCGATCCCCGCAAGCTGCAATTCAAGTTTAACTCCACAGCGCCCGCCACCGGCCTCGACACTTGGGAGCCGGACGATTTCATCCGTCGTCTATTTCGCATCTCGCCGACCGAAGTGTGGACCTTCGAATCTTCCCCGCGAATTCTCTACCAGAATCCCGCGCCCGCCGGAGTAACCTTCAAGCCAGGCGACGTGCTCACCTTCCAGGTCATCACCCAAAGCGCGTTTCGCGGAGGCCAAATCTACATTTGGAGTCCCTACGATTCCACCAGCGCGTCCGCCTACTTCCCGCAAACCGCCCGCGACGACGCCAATGCCACATCCACATTCCGCGTAACTTTGCTCCCCTGGATGACCACCGGCTTCAACTTGAAGCTGATGCAGCCCGCGACAAATAATCAGGCCGCAGTGTGGGAACCCGAAGCCAGCAACCGCGTTTGGCGTCCCTGCGATGGCACGTCTCTTTGGCTGAAGAGCGGACAATGCGACGTGCGCAGCCAGCCTCTCACGCTGACTCCGGTTGCGCTCCAGGTGATGTACAGTGCAAGCCTCGCCAATCCTCCGCAGCTGACATTAAACGATCTCGTCGAAGGATCGGCGTTCCCCTTAGCGAGCACTTCGACGCAAGCCTGCGCCGGAAGCAACCTCTTCAAAGTCGCTACTTACAGCGTACCGATTTATCCCGATGCAAGCTACGCCGTCATCAGCCAGCAAAACGTCGAGAACCCCGCGATCCAACGACCCTTTCCCGCAGACCCCACGGCGCTCGGCACCGTGTCTCGATTCGCGCTCGGAGCAAGCAGTTGGCTCGCCGCCTTCCCGACGATCAGCACGATTCCTTTATCGATCAAACCCCAGCAAGCATCAAGTTTCGCAAGTGGCCTTTCAGTCCAGGTTTCCGTCGGCAACGCTCCCGCCTATGAAACCGTGTCCGCGACTTTGCAACCCGATGGAAGCTGGCAGGCCACTCCCGACCTCGCACAAGACACGACCACCGCCATCGATCTGATTCCGACCGCGGGCACCGAGCCCAAGCCTTACGCGTGGATCGATACCAGCAGATATTTCACGCCATCCGCCTCCACGCCCACGCTCTACACCACCGAAGGCGTCTACGGCGTATGCGCGCGCGCCGCAACCCAGTTTGCCGATCCGCCCAGCCGCGCCGCACTGATGCAAGCCGCATTCGGCAGCGCTGTAGTAAGCACGGGAATTTTCGCCGCCAGAGAAATGCCCCACGGCGCCACCATCCTCGGCGGCCAAATTTATTTTTTCGTCCACGCGCCCCACGCCGTTTGCGCCACACTCATCCTCGTCGATGAAACTTCTCCCGGCGGACCGTCGCGCCAGCAGTTTCCCATGACTCTAACCACCGATACTTTCTACTGGTGGTGCAGTCTCCCCGCCGCGCAAGCCGCGCCCGGAGCGCGATACCGCTTCCTCCTCAACGATGACATAGAAGTCATCGACCCCGCCGCCCGCTCCGTCCAAGACGGAGGCACCCTCAAAACAAGTTTTAACGACAATCCCGCCGACCCCACCACATCCTGGTCCATCGTGCTCGATGTTGCGGCAGTCAGCGCCGCGGCCCACGTACAGCCGTGGCAAACGATGGGCTGGCAAAATTTCCTGATCTACGAAATCCACGCCCGGCGCTTCACTGATCAAATGATCGGCACCCTCACGTCGTTCGATTTGCTCACCGACGAATTAAACGCAACCAGCCGACTAGGTCAATCCGGATATCTGCGCCAACTTCCGGTTACAATCTTCGGCCTCATGCCCGTAACTGAATTCAGTTCCGAAGTCTCCTGGGGATACGATCCATCCTTTTATTTCGCCATCGACAGCTTCTACGGCGGAGCGCCCGCGATGGCCAGTTTCGTCAACGCCGCTCACGTCAACGGCCGCGGCGTAACCATGGACGTCGTCTACAACCACTCCCTCGGCTCGTCCCTCATGAGCATCGCCCCCGACGTCTATCGCAATGGAGACTACGATGGCGACCGCATGAATTGCGGCCATCCCATGGTCGGCGAATATTTTCGCCAGGCCTCCATCTATCTTTTCCGAACTTTCAATCTCGACGGCTTTCGTTTCGACGACACCCAGACCATCGTCACCAAATGCGAAGGCGGCTGGCAATTTCTCGGCATGATCCGCTCCTCGCTACGCGCAGCCGCCTCCGCCGAGAGCCGCGCCTGGCCCTATTGTGTAGCTGAAAATTCCGCCACGAATCCCTGGGACGTTTCCAATCCTTCATGGGGCGTGATGGATGGCCAGTGGGGAATCGACGAGGTCTACCGCATCCGATCCGCCAGCTACGATAGTGCCAATCCTGGCTGGGACGATTCCATCCCGCTCAAAACCGAGATGGATAACCCGCAATATTGGGGACGCCCGTTCTTCCAGGCGACTCGCTTCGGCGAGTCGCACGACATGGTCAGCGGACAAGATCCTCTCAACTTGCGCATCGCCTCACGCCCACCATTCGGCCAAGGCTATCAACTTGCTAAAGCGTTAGGCACGCTCACGCTTCTCTCCAATGGCATTCCCATGCTATTCATGGGCCAGGAGGTCGGCGAAACTGCGGCCTTCTCCTTCACTGACAACGAGGAGTACATCAACCCCCAACTCGACGATCTCCCTCCGGCGACCGCCACCGACAACACCCGCATCCTAGACTGGTTTCGCCAACTGATGGGTCTGCGCAATGATCCCTCGAAAGGCTTGCAAGGCGATGCCAACTATCAGGTCGTCGCCACCGGCAATCGAACTGTAGCCTTTGTCTGCGGCTCCAATCAGCGTATCTTCGCCGCCGTAACCTTCGGCACACCGAACCAGCAACAAGACAGCTCATGGCTCGGCCTCCCCGCCGGCGCTACTTACAAAGAAATTTTCAACTCGTCATGGCCGGCTTATCAGGTCGAGTTCGAGCCCGAACGAACCAATGGCGGCTACACCGCCCAGATTTACAGCGGCCAGATCCTCAACCTCCCCTGGATGGGCGCCATAGTGCTAGAGCGCAATTGAAGAGCCCTCAAAAAAACCGCGAACTGATTGTCCGCGGCATCAACCCTCACGTAGGGGCAGACGCCCTCACCTGCCCAGCGGGCGAAGCCCGCAAGCTCTTAGCAATACTTCTCCCGCTCTACCCCGCGCAAGGCAATGTCACCCGCAGCTGGCACCCTCTTTTTCCATTTTGATTCGCCAACACAATCGACCCGCCATGCGCCTCCGCAATCTGCCGCGACAGCGCCAGCCCTATCCCACTCCCCGCTGGCTTGGTCGTATAGAACGGAACGAACGCATTGCTCGGATTCAACAGCCCCGGCCCATTGTCGTCAATCGTCAGCACCACGCTCTGATCTTCAACCACCCAATGCAAAGTCACCCGCGGATTCTGAATCTCCTCAACAGAATTCCCCGAAACCCCGTCGCCCGCCGACGCTTCCAGCGCTGCCTCAACCGCATTGCGCACCAGATTAATCAGCATCTGCTCAATCTGATCGGCGTCCACCATCACCATCACATCCGGCCCCGGAAAAATCTCCACCGCCAGCCGCGTCTCAAGAAAAGCAACCCGCTCCACCAGCGGCGGCAGCGCCACCTTCTTAATCACCGGAGACGGCATCTGCGCCAACTGCCGATAAGCCTGCAGAAACCGATTCAGCGAAGTAGTTCGCGCCTCAATAATCGCCAGCCCGCGCTCAAAATCCCGTCGATGCTCCTCGTTGAGCCCGCTCTCGCCAAGCCGCCCGCCCAAACTTCCTGCAATCGACTTGATCGGTGCCAGAGAATTATTGAGTTCGTGCCCCAGCACTCGAATCAATCGTTGCCACGCACTGCGCTCTTCCTCGCGAAGCGCCCGGCTCACGTCCGACAGCACGACCAGAGTATGCGGCGCACCTTTCTCGCGAAACTTGCTCTGCCGCACCAGCCAGCGAGCACCACCGCTATTCGCCGGCAAAGCCACCAGCGACTCGTTTGCCGCGCTCAGGCAATCGGCCAATCCGATCTCGTCTGCCGTGCGCCCCAGCAATCGAATCGCAGCTTGCTGCAAAAGTTTTTCCCCCGCCGGATTCACCAACCGCAGCACACGATCCGGATCGAACGCAAACAGCGGAGCGTCAATCTCCTCCACCACCCGCCGCAGCAGCGCCGTCGCTTCAATCGCCCGTATGCGCTGATCCGCCAGCAAATCAGCCAGCGCGTTCACTTCCAACGACAACTCGCCCAGCGCATCTTCCGCAACCGCTCCCCGCGCGCGAAACGAATAATCTTCTTCCCGAAGCGCTCCCACCACATTCGCTAGCGTCTGCAGCGGCTTCACCGTCTGCTCATGCAAGACGAGAGCCAAGATCCACCACACCACCAACACCGCGAACGACAGCGCCACCTTCGATTGCGTCGACCACGTCTGCATCCATATCAAAATCCCGCCGACCAAACTTCCTGGCAACGCAACTAGAAATGAATACAGGCTGATCCGATTTTCATACAGCAGACGAACCCGCTTCCGACCCTTCGGCATTTTTCTCCCGCCGCCGCCGCTCTGCGGGCTAGAGCCCATACTTTTCCATGCGCCGATACAGCGCACCTCGGCTGAGCCCCAACGCCTCCGCCGCCTGGCTTATATTTCCCTGAAAGCGTTGCAGCGCCTTGCGAATCAAAAGCGCCTCCACCGCCTCTAAACTCAACTCCTCGAGATTCTGCCCCTGCGGCCGCTGCAAATTCAGCCCCAGGTCCGCCGGCTGAATCTCGCGCCTGCGACACATCAACACTGCTCGCTCCAGCGTGTGTTCCAGTTCACGAACATTCCCCGGCCACGCATACTGCGCCATGATTTGCAACGCGGCATTATCAAGTCCATCAATCTGCCGCCGATAACGCGATGCATACCGCCGCAGAAAATGTATAGCGAGCGTCGGAATATCCTCTCGCCGCTCGCGCAGCGCCGGCACCCGAATCTCCACCGTATTCAGCCGAAACAAAAGATCTTCGCGAAACTGCCCCGATGAGCACGCCGCTTGTAAATCGGTATTGGTAGCCGAAATCACGCGCACGTCAACTTTCCGCGACCGTGAAGATCCCAACCGCTCAATCTCGCCCGATTCCAGCACGCGCAGCAACTTCGCCTGTTGCCGAATCGGCACATTCCCGATCTCATCCAGAAAAATCGTCCCGCCATCCGCCAGCTCGAAGCGCCCTATGCGATCGGTCCGCGCGTCCGTGAACGCTCCCTTCACATGTCCGAAAAGTTCGCTCTCAAATAATCCCTCCGCCAGCGCCCCCGTGTTCACCGCCACCAGCGCCCGTGAGGCGCGCAAAGAAAGAGCATGAAGCGTCTGCGCAACCACTTCCTTGCCGCTCCCGTGTTCGCCCGTGATAAGTACATTCGCATCCGAAGGCCCAACCCGGGCAATCGCCTCCAGCACCGGCTGCATCGACGCCGCCGACGCAATAAACTCCGGCCGTCCCTGCGCCTGCAACAACCGATTCTCCGCCGCCAGTCGCTCGGCGCGTTGCAGCGCCCGATGCAATTCCACTTGCGTTCTCAAAATCGCCAGTAGCCGCTCATTCTCCCACGGCTTCTGCACGAAATCCCGCGCCCCGCGCCGCATCGCCTCCACCGCCAGTTCGACATTCCCCCACGCGGTCATAACAATCACCGGCAGATTGCTGTCCAGCGCCACAATTTCCGAAAGCAGATCAAGCCCCTCTTGCCCAGACGTAGTGTCACGCATGTAGTTGAGATCGATCAGCAGTGCATCATAAGAATTGCCAACCGAATCCGACGCCAACGCCTCCCTCACCTCAGCCGGCGACTTCGCGCACTCCACCCAATAACCCTGCGGATGCAGCAGCAGTTGAATCGCTTCCAGAATGTGCGGTTGATCGTCAGCCGCGAGAATTCGCGGCGCGCGACTCTGCGGCGGATGAGAAAGCTCGTCAGCTGTTTTGAGCGAGCGGCTATCTTGCGGCTTGGCCGAAGTCGGCATGACTTATGGAGTCGAAGCAGTCACCGTCCCCGTGACCGCGTCCTGAATCAGCACTCCATTATGTTCCAAAGTCGCGCCCGTAGCGCGATCAAGTTCAACCCGCGCCTTCTCGTAAACCGTCATGGCGTTGACCAGGTCCAGCTCAGACAAGGAGAGATCGCGCTGTGCAGTCATGGTCTGATAACTCGATCCTGATCCTAGGTCTTGCTCCTTCTTGGTAATCTCAAACGTGCGCTCCACCAGATCCCGCGCCTTGCGCGCCGACTCCACTCGTGCCCGCGATTGCTCCAACGCATATTGCGCGTTCCGCACTTCAATCCGAATCTGTTTTCTCAGTTGCTCCTTGCGCAGCCCCGCCTGCCGATACTCCAACTCCGAACGATATTGATCCGCCTTAACCACGCGATTGCGAAACGGAATATTCAAGTTCAACCCCACATAATAATCCGAAGATGAATTGTTAAACGCATTCTGCCAGCTGCCCAGCAGGTCGGTCGGAACATTACTGCTGGGGTTTCCGGGCGTAACCAATCCAGCCAGACCGCTGCCACCGTAGTATCCCACCAGCGAGAGCGATGGCAAGAGCGCGTTGCGCGCGGCTTGGCGGCTGATTTGGCGATTCACCAGGTCCACGTCGGTCTCGAGTAGTTCTGGGCGATTCCGCAGCGCCTGATCAATAAGATCGAGTATCGGCGCGTTAGCCTCCGCTTCGGTATTCGCGGCCTGCATCTGATCTGTCGGAACCACCGGCATCTCTTGCAGCGCGGGGTCATCGAGACTCTTGGTCAGCGCGTTTTTCATCAGTGATTCCTGGAGCTCCAGATTCGTTCGCGCCACCGTCAAATCCTGATCGCGCTTCGAAGCCTCGGCCTCCGCCTTCATCACGTCCATCTCCGGAATGCTCTCCAGTTGCAATTGTTTCTTGGCGTTGTCCAGCGTTTGATTAGCAAAAGCTAGCGATTGCTCATTCACCCGCGCCTGCTCATAAGCGCTGACCATATCCCAATAAATATTCTCGATCTGCGTGACCGTCGCCATCACCTGATCTTTAAAAGCGATATCCGAGATCTTCTTGTTGTTCTTCGCAATGCGCAGATAGCGCAAATTCGGCCCAAAGCCGAATCCCGCAAGCAACTGCTGCTGAAAAGTGAACCGGTAATAAGCATTCAATGCCGGGGAGAGAACAAAGTCGGGACTGTTCGTCGTTTGCCGGCTATTGTCGAACATAAAAGAGATCGTGGTGCCGGCGGAAAAAGACTGTGTAAAATTGGCGTTCACTTGCGCTGTATTCAGTTGCAAAGGGGAAATACCATAGGTCGCTTTATTGGACTGCGGCAACGTCAAATGCTCAATCCCGGCGTTTACGCTGAGCGACGGATCATACGATGACACCGGAGTTCCCACTCCCAACGTCGATTGCACCAATCCCGACGCGCCCGCGCCCGCCCCACCCGCCCCGCTCGTCGTGCCACCAGCGCCCGCTCCCGGCGCTCCTGTCCCAAAGCCGCCGATGCCGCCGCCCGGAGTCCCTTGCACCACGCCCGTATTCACGCCGCGAAAGCTTCCGCCAGCTTGCGTGCGCAGCACATCCGTATCCGCAATCGGCAAATTGTAGCGCGCAATCGCCAGATCAAGATTGTTCTCCAAAGCCAGCGCAATCGCGTCCTTCAGCGACAAATAAAGCTTCCCGTCCCGAATCAGCCGGTCCAGTCGCGGAGAATTCGTCAGCGCCGGCTGCGCCGCCTTTTCCCCCATATAAGACCGCAACGGATTGTGCGACTGCGGCATCGCCAACGACTCCGGAGTGCTAATCTGCCCCTGAGCCACCCCGGCCGTAAGTACAAATATCGTCGCCATTAATGTAGTGCCAAAGCCCCGCCCCCGAAAACAACCGATCATCGATTCACCGCCGCATCGCGAGGCTCCGTCGCAGTCAAATTCGCCGGACTTAGATTCGGATTCGCCGTATCCCCCACCACCCATCCATCCCGCATCTGAATCGTGCGCGTCCCATAAGCAGCATTCGCTTCCGAGTGAGTAACCTGCACGATCGTCGTCCCCTGCTGATTCAATTCACGAAAGAGTTCCATGATCTCCTTGGCTTGTTCAGAATGCAGATTGCCCGTCGGCTCATCCGCCAGCAACAGCGCCGGCTTATGAATCACCCCGCGCGCCACTCCAACTAACTGCTGTTGCCCTCCCGAAAGCTGGCTGGGATAAAGATCTTTCTTCGCGACGATCCGAAAGCGATCGAGCGTGTCGGCCACCAGGCTCTGCCGCTCGCTGCGCGGAATATCTTTATAAGACAGCGGCAAATCGATGTTCTCCATCACCGTAAGATCGTCGAGCAGGTGATAACTTTGAAATACCATCCCGATATTCTTCTTCGCCAGCTCCGCGCGCTCCTTCCTCTTCATCGTGTATGCCGCCTGCTCGCGAAACCAATACTCGCCCGTCCACTGGTCATCGAGAAACGCCAGCACATTGAGCAGCGAAGACTTCCCCGCACCCGACGGCCCCATCACCGTAATAAACTCCCCCGGCTGAATTTCCAGGTTGACGCGCCGCAGCACCCATGTCTGTCCCGCCCCACTCTTATAAGTGCGCTCGATATTTTTCAGTTGGATCATTTCACTCCCAATTGTCACAACTCATTTCACTCGTAGCGCAACGCTTTCATCGGCTCCACTCGCGACGCTCGCCGAGCAGGCAACATCGCCGACGCAATCGCCACCAGCGTCACCACCACAATCGTCAATCCGAGCGTCAGCGGATCGCTACTAGAAATCCCATACAGCTGGCTGCGTACCGCGCTCATCAGCAGCAACGACACGGGCAGCGCAATCGCGATACTGATCCCTGCCAGCCACAACACCTCAAACATCACCATCCTCACCACCGACCCGCGCGTCGCTCCGAGCGCCATGCGAATCCCTATCTCGCTCGTCCTCTGCGTCGTCGAATACGCCAGCACTCCGTATAAGCCCACCGCCGCCATCAGCGCCGCCAGCACTCCAAAGCCCGAAGCCAGCAACGCAATCACGCGCTCCGCCGTCAGGTTGTTATCGATCTGCTCATCCATTGTCCGAAAAGTATCGAGCACGAGATTCGCATCCAGCGTCTGCATCGCGCGGCGAATCGTGCTCTCCGCGCTCTCCGGCTGCTGCCAGGTCCGCACATAAAACGTCATCGCATGCAGCTCCGGCGATTGCAGATATGGGAAGAACACCGTGCGCGTCACCGGCTCCCGCAGGCTGACATGCTTCGCATCCTTCACAACGCCGACGATGACAATGTCCGGCTTTACTCCTTTGCCGCCGCCGTTCGCAACGAAATGTCCAAGCGCCTGCTGCGGATCCCCAAAATAATGCCGCGCAAAACTCTCATTCACGATCGCCACTTTCTGCGATCCCGCCGAATCCTGATCCGTAAACACGCGCCCCGCCAGCAGCGGCATCTGCATCGTCGAGAAGTAATCCACGCTTACATTTGGCTGCTCGACCTGCATGTTCTCATCTGGCTTGTCTGCATACCCTGAAATGGTCACGTTGCCAGTCTCGTTGTCGTTCGCTAGCTCGGGATCGTTCGTCGCAGCCACCGCGCGCACTCCCGGCAAGCCCCTCAACGTTTCAAACATTCTTTGGTAGAGCGCAAACGTGCGATCAGGCTCGTATCCGGCCATCCTCGGGTCAACTCCAAAAGTCAGCAGATGATCCGTCGCAAATCCCGCGTTGACCGATCGGAGATTGTGTAGCGTACGTACAAACAGCCCCGCGCCCACCAGTAGCACGAGACTCAGCCCAATCTGCACCGCCACCGAAATCCGCCGGAACCGCAGCGGACCGCTCCGCGCCGTCATGCCCTGCTGCTTCAGAGCCGGCGCCAGATCGGGCCGCCAGAACTGCAACGCCGGAGCCAGACTGAAAAGCAAACTTGCGAGCAATGCCAATCCACAATTAAAGAGCATGATCCGCAGGTCAGGTTTCGCCGAAAAAGGCAAATCGCCCGTCCCACCGCCCCAGATCATCGTGATTAGCACCGAGGAAACTCGCGGCGCCAGCAGCATGCCAAACAATCCTCCGGCAAGTCCGAGCAGCAATCCCTCGACAAGTAATTGCTGAATCACCCGCTTCTGCTTTGCGCCGAGAGCGTAACGCACCGACATCTCACGAATCCGCCCCGCCCCGCGAACCAGCAGCAGGCTGCCCACGTTGGCGCAAGCCATCAGCGCCACCAATCCCACCATCCCCATCACAATCAGCAGCGGCATCTGCACATCGCTGCGCAGCGGTGAAAATCCCCGCGCGCCATCAAGCACAAACAACTGTGATTTATTAACAAACCGATCGCGAAAATTCTCCGATCCGCCCTTGATCTCCTTCAGTTCATCGCTGCGAATCGCCGACCACAGCGGACCAACTCCCGCCTCCGCCTGCTCGCGGCTCAATCCCGGCTTCAACTTCCCCACAATGTTCAACCAACTCGACCGACGATCCTCCAGATCCATGCTCCCCGGAATCACCTCCGCCTTCATCATCATCGGCACAAACACATCCGGCGTATCGCCCATCACCACGCTGTGAAAGCCCGGCGGCGCCACTCCCACCACCGTGAACGGATGCCCATTCACCAGAACGCTCTGGTTCAGAATTCCCGGATCGCTGCCAAAGCGCCGCTGCCAGTAACTGAAGCTCAACACCACGACCGGATTCGCATCCGCCACCACATCGTCCGCAGTAACAAACAAACGCCCCGCGGCCGGCTGCAGCCCAAGCACATCGAAATAATTTCCCGAGACCAACTCCGCTCCCACCAGGTCCGGCTGGTTATGCCACTGCACTCCCACCTGCGTAAAATCCGTAGCAATCATCCCACTGAAAACAGAATTGCGGTCGTGCAGGTCGCGATACATCGGATACGAAAAATAAAAATGCCCATCCGCCCGCGATTGCAGCCGCCCCGTGTTGCTCCCGGAATAATTCAAAATCACCAGGCGATCCACATCCTTCACCGGAAGGCTGCGCAGCAGCGCCTGATCGAGCAAACTGAAAATCGCCGTGTTCGCGCCGATCCCCAGCGCCAGCGTAATAATCGCAACCGCCGCGAACCCCGGCGACTTTCGCAACTGCCGAACCGCGTACCGAAAATCCTGAAGCAATCCGTTCATGCCCGTTCCTCACTCATAGCGCAACGCCACCATCGGATCGACCGACGCCCCGCGCCGCGCCGGCAGATAGTTTGCGAAAAACGCGACCGCTCCCAACAGCACCGCAACGCCCGCGAACGTCAGCGGATCGGTCGCCGAAATCCCAAACAGCATCCCCGCAATCAGCCGCGTCATCGCCAGCGAAAGCACCGTCCCCGCCAAAATCCCCATCAGCACCAGCATCATCCCCTGCTTCACCACCAGCGCGACCACATCCGGCCGTCGCGCTCCGAGCGCCATGCGAATGCCAATCTCTTTCGTCCGTTGCGCCACCGAGTACGACATCACCCCATAAAGCCCTATCGCCGCAAGCACCATCGCCACGCCCGCAAAAATCGCCAGCAGCAACATGCTGAATCTCCGCCGCTGCACCGAGTTCGCAATCAATTCCTGCATCGTGCGTATATTGGCCAGCGGCACATCTTTGTTCACGCTCCAAACCGCGCTCTGCGCCATAGAAGTCAAGCTCGTCGCGTCCGACGTCGCGCTCCGCATCGCCACAAAAACCGACGGCCACTGCGCCTGCCCAAGCAGTTGGTAAATCTCAGAGTGCGGAGCCGTATCCAGCCCCACGTGCCGCACATTGCCGATGACGCCAACAATTTGTAGCGTCAAATTGTCCGGTCCAAAATTTGTAAGTTGCCTCCCAATTGGATCCTGCCCCGGAAAAACTTCCCGCGCCAGCGCGTCATTCACGATCGCCACATTCAGCGAACTACCCAAATCGCTCTCACTGAAATTCCGCCCCTTCATTAACGGAATCCCCATCGTCCGAAAATAATCGGTCGTGCTGACGCGAATGTCCGCGCTGTAATCTTTGTCAATTCCCGGAACTTTGAAGCTGCGCCCACTATTGCCACCCGCCAGCGGCAACCGGCTCACTGCACCAACTGACCGCACTCCCGGCAATGCCTGAAGCCGCTGCATCACATCCCTATAAAACGCAAACTGCTGCGCCGCATTGGTCGACGATGGAAGCCCAACATTAAAGGTCAGCAGACGATCTGCATCAAAGCCCGGATTAACATCCATCAGCCGCGCGAAACTCTTCACCAGCAGCCCCGCCCCAACCAGAAGCACCAGCGACAATCCCACTTCCGCGACCACCAGCACCGAGCGGGTTCGCCCGCGGTTCGCCGTGCTCCCGCGCTCGCCCTCTTTCAAAAATTCGCTGGGATTCGATCGCGAAGCCTGCAACGCCGGCATCAACCCAAAAACAATTCCGCAAACAATCGAAGCCAGAAAGCTAAACGCCAGCACCTCCCGATTAATTCCGATCTCTTTGAACTGGCGAATCTCCGGCGGGCTCAACGCCAATAGCGACGGAACCGCCACCACCGCCAGCAACAGCCCAAACCCTCCTCCGAGCAGTGCGAGCACCACGCTCTCCGTAAGCAACTGCCGCAACAATCGCTGCCGGCTCGCTCCCAGCGTAGTTCGTATCGAAATCTCCCGCCCTCGCACCGCCGCCCGCGCCAGCAAGAGATTCGCCACATTCGCGCACCCAATCAGCAGCACCACCACCACCGCCGCCAGCAGCACCAGAAGCACCGGACGAATATCGCCCACCACATATTCATGCAACGGCAAAAAACTCACGCCGATCTTGTCGTCCTCATTCGGATACTGCTTCTCCAGCCGCCGCCCGATCGTGTCCAGCTCCGCGCCCGCCTGCTGCGGCGTCACTGCCGGCTTCAACCGCGCCCACACGTCGAGATAACTTCGATCTCTAAACTGCCGCGGATCCTTATCCGGTGCCAGCGGATGACTCGGCACTCCCCACGGCGAAGGCACCCACAGCTCGCCATAATCGTCCGGAGAATAATTCGGCGGCATCACGCCCACCACGCTGTACTGTTCTCCATTCAGCCGCACGTTCCGTCCAACCGTCCCGCGATCCCCGCCGAAGTAGCGCTGCCACAGCCCATATCCGAGCACCACCACGTGATCATTGCCCGCGTGTGCGTCGCTCTCTGCCAACCCGCGCCCCAGAATCGGATTGATTCCGAACAGCGAAAAAAAACTCGGCGTAACCATCGTCCCTTTCACCCGCTCCGGACGATCCCCCTCCGATAAATTCGCCGGCCATCCCCGCGACGCCGCCATCTCCGCAAACACCGAGTTCTGCGCCGCCCAATCCAGATAGTTCGCAGGCGACGCATCGGTACCCGATACACCCTGGAAAGTCTCAGCTACCTTCACAATGCGATCCGAATCCGGATAAGGCAGCGGATGCAGCAACACTTGATCGACCACGCTGAATACTGCCGTGGTAGCCCCAATCCCCAGCGCCAGCGTAATCACCGTGACGAAAGTAAACCCCGGGCTCTTGCGCATCTGCCGCAGAGCATAGCGAAAATCCTGCACCAGCCCACTCATGCGCTCGTCTCCGCCAGCAGCTTCTTCAATTCCTCTTCCGCCACAACCTTCCCGTCAAACAAATGCACTTCCCGCTGCGCGTGCTTCGCAAACCGCGGATCATGCGTCACCATGCAGATCGTCGCGCCTTCGCGATGAAGCTCCTGCAAGAGCTCCATCACCGCCTCGCCATTGCGCGAATCAAGGTTTCCCGTAGGTTCATCCGCCAGCAGAATCGAAGGCTTCCCACCGAGCGCGCGCGCCACTGCCACACGCTGCTGCTGGCCACCCGACAATTGCGATGGGTAATGCCGGACGCGATGCGCCATCCCCACCCGCTCCAGCGCCTCCATCACCCGCGCCTTGCGATCCGCCGCCGGCATTCTCTGTCGATAAGTCAGCGGCAACTCGACGTTTTCATAAACCGTGAGATCGCCAATCAAATTAAAACTCTGAAAAATGAACCCAATCTCCTGGTTCCGTATCCGCGACCGCTCCGCGAAATCCAGATTCTCCACCGTCTTCCCATTCAGCGAATACCGTCCCGCGGTCGGCGTATCCAGCAGCCCAATGATCGACAGCAGCGTCGATTTGCCGCAGCCCGACGGCCCCGACATCGCGACATATTCGCCCTTTGCAATCGACAGATGAATCCCCGAGAGCGCATGCGTCTCGATTTCATCTGTGTAGAAAACTTTGGTCAGATCCGAAATCTGTATCAGTGGCTGCCCCGCTTCGATCTTTGTGGCTTCGCTGCGTGCTGATTCAATCATTGCTGCTCCCTCGCTCTTTAAGTTTTTGTCTTTCGGTCAAGCCGGACGAATCGCCCCCGCCTATTCCAGCCGAATCCGATCCGTGTTATCCCACCGCGACATGTCCGACAAAATCACCGTGTCTCCCTCGTTCAGCCCTTCCATCACCTGAATCGAATTCACCGAAGCTCGCCCCACCTTCACCGGCACGCGCAAAGCTCCCTGCCCATCCGGACTAAGCTTGAACAAACTGATCGTGCTGTTCTCCTGCCCAAACGCAGGCCGTCCCACATAAAGCACATTGTCCAGCCGCTCCAGATCAATCGTCCCATCCACGCTCAAATCCGGCCGCGCGCCCTTCGGCAACTCACCCGTAAGTTTGACGTCCACCGTCACCGTTCCGTTTTGCACCGCCGGATCAACCCGCATCACCGTCCCCGCAATCACTCCGTTGTGCGTGTCCACCGAAGCCGGCTCGCCAATCTGCACATCCCGCGCCTGAGTCTCCGCCACCTTCAACGTCGCCATCAGATGATCCGGTTCCACCACCTTGGCCAGCATCGTTCCCGGCAAAACGTGTTGCCCCACCTGCAAGGGCAGGTCGACCAGCACTCCATCAATCCCCGCCCGCACTCTCAACGCATCCAATTGTTTTTGTTTAAGCTGATACAGCGTCCGCATCTGATCGACCTTCGCCTGCTGCTCCGCCATCTGCGACTCGATCGCCCGCTGATTCGCCGCCAGCCGCTGATTCTCCAGATCATTCCGCGTAGTCAACTCGTCCGCCTTATCCTTCGAAGACTTGTAAGCCAACCCAGAAATCACTCCCAGCTCGTAAAGCGCCTTGTCAGTCTGTGCCTGCCGCTGCGCCCCAGCGTCATCCGCATGAACCGTCGCCGCTCCCGCCTTCTGGTTCATCAAATCGCTTTCCAACTTCACCCGCAGATTCTGGTATTCCGCTTCCGCCGCCTTCAATTGCAACTGCGCATCGACCGCCGCCTGCTCCGTCTGCGGATTACTCATATCCAGCAAAATCGTGTCCGCCTTCACCTGTGACCCCGGCAGCATATGAATCCGCACCACCGTAGCTTCCGTTTCCGCCGGTATCTGCCGCACCGACTCCTGGCTCGGCACCAGCGACCCCAGTCCGCGCACCTGCCGTAGCATCGAACCGCGCTTCACCGCGTCCGTCCAAACCGTGCCGCGTTCCACCGTAGGAGCCGCCGGCTTCAGCCGCGAAACCCCCACCGAAACCGCAGCCACCGCAATAACAATGACCGCGACAATAACCGCCTGCCGGCGTCGTTTCTGAGTCTTAAATTCAGGCCGAGCGATATCCATTTCAATTTTGAATGGGCAAACGGGAGGCCATGTCGCGGACGACGGTAAATGCAAGAAAAACAGATGGTTGTGTTGACGGAGTGAACCAAGGGAAGGCTTCGTTTTATCCTGAAGCGGACGATGGTGTCCGTAACTGGACAAGCAGTGCGTGGGATCAAGCGCCCATAATCACTAAGTTCTATGCTATTCTATCCATAGTATGCTATTCATGCTATCATAATGTAAGTGACACAGATTTCCTTCGTGGACCTTCGTGCCCTCTGTGGTAAATGGTTTCCGCCGACTGCGCGACACTGCACGCAGCAGCCATAATTAGCGAAGGATCGCGAGGACAATGACCAATGCCGACAAAATCCGTCTCTACGGCGAGGAAAAGTATGTTTTGCACGCGCGCCAGAACAAACTCAACCGCTTCTCGATCCGAGTGGGCGACATTGTTCGCGACCTGAAACTTACCGGTCGCGCCCCTGCCGTCTGCAGCGCCCTGAAGACCAATGAGTTCCTGGAAAAGAATGACTTGAGGCTAGTCGAAACCACAGGCCCAAAGTCCGGCCAAAGCACCACCGTCGTCTACACCTACGAATTCAAAAACCCCACCGGCTCAACCCCTGCCGCCGAAGATTCCTGGACTTGCCTCCGTGGCGCCTTGAAAGACGTCTTCTCCGAATTAGGCGGCGGCGAGTCCTACCTTCGCGCTGAACGCAGCAACTTCCACCCGCTGAACATAAAGGAGGACGAGTGAGCCGCGTCTATTGGGACACGATGCTCTTCATCTACTGGCTGGAAGACAATCCGCAATACGCGCCCAGGGTAGACGCGATTCGCTCCCGAATGCAACAGCGCCGCGACCAACTCATCACCGGAGCCTTCACCTTCGGAGAAGTCCTAGCCGGAGCCTACCGCAAAGGCGCCCCGCAATTGGCCGACGAATCCCGTCGTTTGTTGCGCAACGTCGTGACCGAAGCAATTCCATTCACCCTCGAAATCGCCGACCGCTACGCACGCATCCGCGGAACCCCTGGCATCACGCCCGCCGACGCCATTCATCTCGCCTCCGCCGCACAGGCCGGCACCGACCTTTTCCTGACCAACGACAAAAGACTAGTCGGAAAAATCGTCCCCGGAATCCAATTCATCGCCTCCCTGGACACGGATTTGTTCTGAAGCAAGCCGATGCGCGCCAATGAATCCGCCTCAAAATGTCCACAGTGCAAGAGCGCAAGCTGCCCACCTAAACATCAAATACTCGATACACCATCGACGGATTCTGCGCTTGCAGCAAAGTGATCGCAACATTGTGCACCGGGATTCCCCCCGCCGTCCCGCCATCCAGCTTGCCATTATGAGCATGCCCGTGGAGGACCAGATCCGCCCCATGCCGATCAACCACCTCCGCCAACCGCGAACTCCCCAGAAACGGATAAATCTCCCTCGCCTCGCCATCCACTGTCGCCGCGATCGGAGAATAATGCAGCACCACCACTCTCTTCGTAGTCCGCAGCTGTGACATGGCGCGCTCCAACTTCACCGCCTCATCAATCCCCGCCCGAACAAAAGTCTTGACCTCCGCCTCGCCGAAAGCCGTCAGCAGCCCCCGCCCGAATCCGCCCACGAATCCTTTGGTCCCCGCAAACCCCACTCCATCGCGCTGATAAGTGCTCCCGTCAAGCACCTTCACTCCTCCCGCCACCATCATGCGCATCAACTCGTCCTGTTTATCGCTTTCGTAATCGTGATTCCCCAACACCGCAATCACCGGTACTCTCAAGCGAACGAAAGCATTCAACAGAGGCTCCATCTCGTCAGGCTGGCCAAAATTTGTGAGATCGCCAGCGACGACAAAAATGTCAGCTTCATCACGCACTCGATTCAGTTGTTCGTGCAAAGCCGCAAAGCGCTGCGGCGTAAAGTGCAGATCGGCAGTAGCAGCGATTCTCATCGGGATTTACTCTGATGCGTTCACGCGGACTCTCGCGCCTCAGGACACGCCTCGCACGCCGGCATAACAATGGTCGTCTTTAGCGCCGCGCGATATCGCGCCTGCACGTCTTCCAGCCCCCACTCCCTTACATCAATCGCGAAAATGCAGTCGTCAATCAAACTCCCGCGAAATTCCTGTTTCGCATTCGGATGCGCAAGCGCCGCCGTCAGCCGCCCAATCAGATCCCGCCACAAACTCGCCGGCACATAATCGCTGTGGCTCGGATAAACGTAGCGAAACAATAAAAGCGCCCACAACAAAACTTCCCAGTGTTCGCCCGCATGCCGCAAAATCCGCTCCCAGTCCAGCTTTCCGCGAGTCGCATAAATAATGTGTGCAATGTCCGCCCCATCAAACCGGTCCCGCCGCACCACAAAAAGTTTCGACGCCAGTTGTTCCTCCGGAGCCAATAACCGCGTCGCCACTCCCAACACCGTCGCAGGCAGAGAATGCTCGATCCACGAATCGTCGACCGTAATCGCCGCATTGCTCATACCCTGATCAGGTCGATAAAATAATTGCCCCGATACGCCTTCGCCAGCCATACCGGATCGCGAACCTCACATTCATATCCATGTCGCGCCAGGCACGCCAGTGCAGCCGATGCTTCTTCGGAAGTGAGAAAAATGTCGAGATCTTTCGTGTCGCGGCAGATTCCTGTGTGTTGCTGAAATGCAAACGCTCCTGAAACCGCAAACCGAATTTCGTTTTTCTCCGGCAGCCGAAGCGCCTTGCGATACATCGCCTCCTGCTTCCTGGCAAAAGTTTGCGGCGTAGACGAAGTGACAGTTCCACTTTCCGGCAGATGGCGGCGGCGTTTTGGCATGAGCCAATTTCGATGTGTTTTAGCAGGATGCGGTTGCCGTTTGCGCTCGCAAAGCCAGCATCAAGCTATGGCAAAGGCTGCAACACCGCGTTCCCTAAGAAAGGATTATCGAATTCCGTGCGCTCGCCGGTTTTCTTTCCACTCACGGGCAGCAGTCGCGCTGAGAGCGGCTTGTGCAGCCTCACCGCCAGTGTGGCCATATCCCCAATTATCTTTTCAAGTTGCTCTTGCGAAACATCGCCCGGCAAGGGAATCGTGTCGAGTCCCGTGCCGCAAATTGCCGAATACGCCAGCATGTCATCCACATTCAGCCGGCCCTCGCTCCAGCGCTGCGCCAAAACACTGTCCTCCAGAATCGGCAGCATCACCCCGGAATAACCCGCGTGCTGCACCGGCAGCCCGCGCAGAACACCCGTGATCGTCGCAACCGCATTCATCGTTCCACTCGAGCCAAATTGCGCATGAGTCAGATTTTCAATCGCCGCTCCAATCGAAACGTCTTTCATCGGAGCCGGAGAAAGATCCAGCCCCATATACTTCCATCCTGTCTTGCTTGCTATCTGCCGCGCAATTTCCTCGACTCTGCGCGCATGAACTCCCAGTGCACTTTCCAGCGCCTTCCCGGCCGCTGCAGGATCCGAAGCCCCAGCAAACGCCGCCGCAACCACATTCGTCGATTGCAGCCCCACCGCAAATTCTCCGCCTCCATCATTGTGATACGAGCCCGGGAAAAACGGCGCGTGTGCCGGCAGCATCGCTGTTGCCGCAAAGTTAAAATTCCCTCGGCTGTGCTCCGGTTGCTCCTCAAGATATTTCATCACCCGGGCGGCGGCCCGCACCGCCTCCCAGCGAATTCCATCTTCACCCGCCACGATAATGCTGCCGTTCAGCGCGGTCGTAGTGCTCAAGATTTCGCCCAGCAATTCAGACGAAGCACTGTCAACGCCAGCCGCCTGCATTGCCGGCCCAATCGACGCCGCAAAATTTTTCTTGCGAGCCAACGCGTCATAATCGCGAAAGAAAGCCAGCGCCTGCTCTTTCGAAAGCCCGCGCACGTATTCCGGAAAGGGCTGCGTCGTGATACGAATCGTCTGCACGTCATAGCCAGCCTGCTCAAACGCAGCTTTTGCTTGCCGCAACTTCACCAGCCTTTCGGCAATCTGCTCCTGGTAGCGGGTGCGATCCAACTGTATGAACGCGGTCACCGTCCTGACCTTAGGCACGGCCGTAGGCGTTTGAGCCAGCGCCGCACCCGCGATCGCCAAAAAGACTAAAGGCAGAACAATCGAAAATCGCGTGCGCAAAATATCCGCGCGTCGCGGCATCGCCGCGCTAGGCATGAAGAGCCTCGGAGGCAGAACAAAATACGACGGCAAAGTAGGACGCGAACAACACCACTTCCCAACCACGCGAGAACTCCCCCTCTAACAGCCATAACCTAAAAGCGGGTGCCCCACCCTTTCCGCGCACTTTGCGGAAGGGTGGGAACTGCCGGCCACTTACCAAGAGCACATAGCCAACCCACCAATTACTCCACCTCCAGATCCGCCTCAACCGCCGACACCGTCACCGGATCCACATTGCCTTCCTGCAATTTCTGATTAAGCTCGCGTAGTTTCGTCTGCTTAAATTTCTCCCAAGCCGCGATCCCCGCCTTCGCGCGTTCGCTCGATTCCCTATAAACGTCGATCGCCTGCGCCGGCACCTCGCGATCCCCACTCTCAACCGCGCGCAGCGCCGAAGCCAGCCCGGTGAACGCATCCTGCAACCCGCCCGGCTCCCAAGGAACACTTCCCTTGTTACTAACAATCTTTGAAACTTCCGCGAGAGCCTCCGCCACAGCCGATGAGAGCGCCGCGTTCTCTCCGCCTATCTTCTGCTGAACGCCCGTCAGCTCTTTCCGCACCGAACCAATCTCGCCCAGCGCCCGCCGCGCCTCCCGCGCCTCCGCAAACATCGTCAGCCCCAGCTCCAATTGCCGCTGCAATATCGCCGGAGTCGCCGTACACCGCGGGTCCATAACCACCTTCAGCATCCGATTCTGCACCCGTCCATCCACCGTCAACCGCACCTGATAGTTTCCGGGCACCACCTTCGGCCCGCTAGGATTCCGGTTCTCGTAATCTTCGTCAGCATTCGCTTCTACATTCCCCCACGCCAGATTCCAAACAAAACGATGCATCCCAGGCGTTTTCTCCAGCCCTTCCGGCTTGGGCAGCCACCGCTCCGCAATCGGCAGCGACGGTTGTTTTTCCGAATGCTTCACATCTGATTTCACATCCGATTTCACATCCAACGAATACTTGCTCACCAGCTTCCCCTGCCCATCAAAAATCTCCAGCGTCACATTACCCGTCCCCGACTTAAGAAAATAATCGATCATCGCTCCACTCGGAGGATTCTCCGCCGTAGGCTCCTCCGGAGGCAGCGGCGTCCCCGCAAAGAAATCGTTATCCACACGAACCGCCGTCGCCGGATGATAAAGCCAGAACCCATCCGCCTTCCGAGCCTCGGCCGCCTGCCGCAGCGGCGCAATATTATCCAGAATCCAGAACGACCGCCCATGCGTGGCGACAACCAAATCGTCGCCGTGAATCGTAAGATCGCGCATCGAACTCATCGGCAGATTCAGCTGCAACGGTTGCCAGTGATCGCCATCGTCAAACGACACATAAACTCCCGTCTCCGTCCCCGCAAAAAGCAGTCCCTTCTTCTCCGTATCCTCGCGAATCGCCCGCAAAAACGCGTGCCCCGCAACCCCCTCCGTAATCGCCTGCCAAGTCGCTCCATAATCCCGCGTGCGATAAAGATAAGGAGTCTGATCATCCAACCGGCTGCGATCGACCGCCGCATAAGCGACCGCCGGATCAAAACGCGAAGCCTCAATCATCGAAAGCTTGCTCCATGCGGTGAGTCCTCGAGGCGTAACGTCTTTCCACGTTTTCCCGCCATCGCGCGTAACGTGAATCAGTCCCGTGTCGCTCCCCGCCCAAATCAAATTTCGATTCAGCTTCGAAGGCGCAATCGTAAACACCACGCCATACCCACGCTCCTTAGCGTTCTCCACCGTAACCGGTCCCTCAGTTTTCCCCTGAGCCCCCGCCCCCGCCCCCGTAAGATCCGGGCTGATCGTCTGCCAATGCAGCCCGCCATCCACCGTCTTCATCACATACTGCGTTCCGAGATAAAGCGTCGTCTTATCCGCTGGCGACAGCACCAGCACCGGCGTCCACGGATCCCTATATTTGTGCAGATTAATTTCTGTGCCAAACGTGGGCATCGGCCAGGGGCTGACATTCTGGCTAAACCCCGTCTTTCGGTTAAACCGCGAAACGCCCCCGTAAGTCTCACTCAAATAAATAATGTTCGGGTCCCGCGGATCAGGCACCATATACCCGCTCTCGCTCCCACCCGCCGGAAACCAATCCCGAGGCGTGATCTGCCCATGATCGGTTCGGCTCAAAACCGCAGCGCTCCCGCTATCCTGCTGCGCCCCATAAACAACATAAGGAAACTGATTATCCGTGATCACGTGATAGAGCTGCGCCGTAGGCTGGTTGTACCAGGTGCTCCAGGTCCGCCCGCGATCCATGCTGACGCTAGTTCCCTGATCCGTCCCCAGCACCATGCTGGCAGAATTCTTCGGATCAACCCAAATCTGATGGTAGTCATCCCCACCCGGCGCCCCGCGCACAATCGAAATCGTCTTCCCGCCATCCTCCGACCGATACAGCGCAACATTCGGCACATAAAACACATCCGCATTATTCGGATCAATCGTGATCCCGTTGAAATACCATGCTCGACTAGTCAGCCGCGCGTCCGCATTCTTCAAAGTCCAAGTGTCGCCGCCATCATCCGACCGATACAGCCCCGCCTTCTTCGCCTCAATCAGCGCATACACGCGCTTCCCATCCGGAGCGACATCAACTCCAATTCGTCCCCAATCGCCATCAGGCAAACCATTCCCCTTAAGCTGCGACCAACTCTTCCCCGCATCCACCGACCGAAACAGCCCGCCCCCCGGACCATCTATCGGAGCGTAAGTGCTCCACGGCGGACGATGCGTATGCCAAGTTCCCGCAAACAACAGCTGCGGATTCCCCGCGCAAATCGCCAAATCCGAAATCCCAATCTCGCTCCCCGCATCGAGCACCTTATCCCAATGCGCTCCGCCATCCACCGACTTATAAACTCCACGCTCCTCATTCGGCCCATAAGCGTGCCCCAGCGCCCCGACATAAACAACATTAGAATCCCGCGGATCCACCACAATCCGGCTGATCTGCCGCGTGTCCTCTAATCCAATATGCGTCCAGGTCGACCCACCGTCCGTCGATTTATAAACCCCCATGCCCGAAGCGAGATTAGAACGAATGTCAGACTCGCCAGTTCCTACATAAATCGTCCGCGGGTCAGAAGACGCAACCGCAATCGCCCCAATCGACCCCACCGGCTGACCATCAAAAATCGGAGTCCAAACCGTCCCCGCATCCGTAGTCTTCCAAACGCCTCCGTTAACCCCACCAAAATAAAAAGTAGTAGAGTCGCCCGGCACGCCCACCACAGCAGCCGCGCGCCCCCCGCGAAACGGCCCAATCAGCCGCCATTTCAGCCCATTGAAAAGCTCCGCCGGAACCTGCCCCATCGCCGACCCGGCCACAAGAAAAATAAAAAAGAACACAACGACCTGACAACGAAAACACAATCCGAGTCTGTGCAAAGCAACCCCTCGCTGAATCTTCGTTCTTTAAAAGTCAATCTTCGAAGTTAATTCCGGATAGCCAGTCTACTGGAAGAAAACACTTTTCTCGAATTTCCTCTGTGAACCTTCGTGACCTCTGTGGTTAAAGCTCCCGCAAAGTGCGCGACGAACCTAAACTCAGCCGATTTCCCCGCGCCGCAATTTCTGGTACCCTGCACACATCTATGCGCTACCACATCATCTTTCTCCTCGTCGCAGTCAGTTCGCTCTTCGCCCAAACCACCCAGCCCATAGCCGACCGCGTAGCCGCCCAGAACGCCCTCTTCGAAGAGCAATACGAAACCGATCTCCGCAATTTTCCCGAGCGCGCCACCGCCTTCGGCGACTACCGCTACAACGACAAGCTAGCCGATTACTCGCTAGAAGCCATTGCCCAGCGCCACAAAACCGACGAATCGTTCCTGGCGCGCCTAAATGCCATCTCCACCACCGGCTTCTCCGATCAGGACCAGCTCTCGCACGACCTGCTCGTTCGCGTCCTCCAGCAGCGCATCACCGACTACGATCTCAAGGAATATGAAATGCCCATCAACCAGCAGGGTGGCGTTCATACCAGCCTAGCCGATCTGCCGCTCTCCGTTCCGCTCGACTCCGTCAAGCACTACGAAGATTACATCGCGCGCCTCCATCAGATCCCGCGCGTCCTCAGCCAGGTCACCGAAGTCCTCCGCGCCGGCATGAAAAACAAACTCATGCCCGTCCGTTTTCTAGCCGAAAAACTTCCCGTACAATGCCAGGGCATCATCGACGCCGACCCTTTCCTTCAGCCCACAAAAAAATATCCCGCCGGCATCTCCGCCGAAGATCAGCAGCGCCTCACCCAGCAGATCACCGACGCCATTAACTCCGACGTCATTCCCGCCTACAAGACTTTTGCCGCTTTTCTCCGCACCGTCTACGCTCCCGAAGGCCGCACCACTCTCTCTATCACCTCTTTGCCCGACGGCCAGCGCCGCTACGAAAACGACATCTACGCCCGTACCACCACCCACATGACAGCGGATGAAATCCATCAACTCGGTCTCCGCGAGATCGATCGCATTCAAGCCGAGATGCTGGTGATCGCCAAAAAAGAAGGTTTCCCCGACCTAGCCTCTTTCCGCGCCTCGCTAAAAACAAATCCCAAATACATTCCGACGTCCGCCGACCAGATCCTCGACGATTTCCGCCACTACATCGCTCAGATGGCGCCGAAACTTCCCGAGCTCTTCACCCTCCTCCCGAAGTCTCCCGTCACCGTCGAAGGCATTCCCGCCTTCCAATCCGCCGCCGCAACCCACTACGTCACCGGCACGCCTGACGGGAAACGCCCCGGCCGCGTAGTGGTCGCGACTTCCGACTTCGCGCATCGCTCGCTCATTGACGACGAGGCCATCGCTTATCACGAAGGCATTCCCGGCCATCACATGCAGCTTTCCGTTCAGCAGCAGCTCACCGGACTCCCCAAATTCCGCCTCCACGGTCTCGGCTTCAACGCCTACATCGAAGGCTGGGCGCTCTACGCCGAAGAGCTCGGCAAAGAAGTCGGCTTCTATCAGGATCCCGTTTCCGATTACGGTCGTCTCTCCTCCGAACTTTTCCGCGCCGTCCGTCTAGTCGTCGACACCGGCATCCACTCCAAAGGATGGTCCCGCGATCAAGTGGTCGACTTCTTCCGCAAATCCGGAGCAGTCGACGAGCCCACCATCCAATCCGAAACCGATCGCTATATCTCCTGGCCCGCGCAAGCCCTGAGCTACAAGCTAGGCCAGCTCAAAATCCGCGAACTCCGCGAGCGCGCCAAAAAAGAATTGGGCCCGAAGTTCGACATCCGCACCTTCCACGACGAGATGCTGGACGGCGGAACCCTCCCGCTCGACCTCCTAGAAGCGCGCACCAACAAATGGATCGCAGAACAAAAAGCAAAGTAACGCTGCGAGCGCGCAATGTGTCAGTTTGAATTTGCTTTGAAAGGGCACGGCTTCATCCGTGCCGTGACCGCCGCAAAATCAATAGCGGCATGACCAGTTTGCTGAAAAGCGCGCCTGTTGTCTTTGCTTCTCGTCTTTGCTTTTGGGTGGCGCAGCGCTTCAGCGCTGCGATAACAGCCTTGTTTTGATTGCGCCTTTAGGCGCTGAGGTTCCCTCTCCGGCGACTATGAAATCCTCTGCAATAGGGCGCCGAGAATTCCTCCAAGCCGCCGCTGCCGCCGCCCTGTCTTCAAAATATTTGCGAGGTCAGAGCAGCCCTCCGCGCTCCATTCCGACCACCAATCCAGCCGCCAAATCACCCCCGCTCCCAAAAAGTCTCCTCACTCCAAACGCCGACTTCTTCATCCGCAACCACTTCAAAACTCCCACCATCAACGAAGAAAAATGGACGCTCGAAATCGACGGCGCGGTCACCAACCCAATCAAGCTCTCCTACTCCGATCTCTTGCTAGCGACATCCGTCCGCCGTCCGCTAACCACCGAGTGCGCCGGAAATCTCTCCGGCGGCGCCGGCGTGAGCACCGCCATCTGGTCCGGCTTACCCCTCGCTGACTTGCTCAAGCAAGCCGGCATTCAAGCCAAGGCGACGACAATCATTTTTCACGGCGCCGACGCTGGCGACGCCGAAGGCATGCCCCCCGGAACCCACTACGCCCGCGCCATCCCGCTCGACAAAGCAATGGACGACTCAACCCTCCTTGCCTACGAAATGAACGGAGCCCCGCTCCCGCCCGAACACGGCTTCCCTCTGCGCGCCCTGGTCTCAGGCTGGTATGGAATGGATTCCGTGAAATGGCTGACCCGCATCGAGGTTTCGCAGGAGCCTTTTCAAGGCTACTTCCAGCAACAATATTACGTAGCGCTAAAGGCGAACGGCGATCGCCAGATCATCACTCGCATGCGCGTCAATTCCAAATTCCTCCGCCCCATCGAAGCCGAAGAAATTCGCTCCCAGACGTATCAGATCGAAGGAGTAGCCTGGGCCGGCGAGGCCAAAATCGCGAAAGTAGAATTGCGCTTCGACGAAAGTAGCCCCTGGCAGCCCGCCGAGCTAGCGCAATCTCCAATCCCCATGGTTTGGACCCCATGGAGCTTCGCCTGGAAAATCCCTCAGCCGCGCCCATACAAAATCGAAGTCCGCGCCACCGACGATCAAGGCAACAGTCAACCTCTGTCGCGCGATCCCGATCGCAAAGACGACTACGAACTAAACACTCCCCACCGCATTGCCGTAACCTCTCGGCCTTAGCTCCGATCCAACAAGGCTTTGGGAAGGTGAGTTTTACTCGTGCCAGAAGTCCATAAAGTTGAGCAGCTCAACTTTGCTCTTCGCTTTTGGGTGGCGCAGCGCTTCAGCGCTGCGATCACAGCTCCGGTTTGATCGCGCCTTCAGGCGCTGAGGTCACTCTCTAGCAGCATCTTTCAGCACTCTATTAAAACAAATCATCCTGTATGCTCTTCCCATTGCAATTCTTCAGAGGATTCTTCATGGGCCAAGACCATCATCTTTTATCCAAAATGCCCGAAGGGAAGGGAACCATCCCATCGTTCGCGCCGCCGCCCGTCGTTTTCATCCTTATATATGTCGCCGTGCTAGCCACGCCCGCCCCAGCGCAATCCCAAACTCTCGCCGACCTCTCCACGCAAGGAAAGTCCGCGCTAGCCAACCAGCAATTCGATCAAGCCGCTAAACTCTACGAGCAAATCGTAAAGCTCGATCCGCGCTCCGCCGAGGCCCACTCCAATCTAGGCTTCGCTCTCTATATGAGCGGCAACTATCAGCCCGCGATCGCGCAATTTCAAAAGGCTCTCGCGTTGGATCCGCGCCTCGATCGTGCGCAAATCCTCCTGGCCCTCACCTATTTCGATAGCGGAGATTTCAACCGCGCCGTCCCTTTGCTCGAAAAGGCTTACCAGACGCGGAAAGACGACCCCGTCGTAGTCGCCCACCTCGGCCTCGCCTACCTCCGCCAAAATTTAGACGACAAAGCCCTCACCATGCTCACCCACTGGGCCGAACTCGAACCAACCAGTGCCGACGCCCTCTACTTCAAAGGCAAGGCCTCCGTCTACGTCGCCTCCGATGCCTTCGATCAACTCTCCAAGGCCGCGCCTGATTCCTACCGCATGTTCCAATTGCGCGCCGAAATGCTTCGCCAACAAAATCTCACCGCCGCCGCTATCAACGAATACAAAAAAGCTATCGCCCAAAAGCCCGACGCCGCCGGCCTGCACTATGCCTTAGGTACGGTCTATCGTGACGCCGGCCGCCTAGACGAAGCTCTAGCCGAGTTCAATGCTGAACTAAGGATCACCCCCAACGACGCCATGACCGACTACCTCATCGGCGACATCTATATGCAGCAAAGCAAGCTAGAAGACGCGCAACAATACCTAACCCAGGCCCTTCAACTCCAGCCCGGTCTAGCCGACGCGCAGATCGACATGGCCAAGACCTATCACAACCAGGAAAAAACAGACGAGGCCGTGAAACTCCTCCAATCCGTACTCGCCTCCGACCCCACTCGCGAAGACGCCCATTACCTCCTCTTCGGCCTTTATAAAGAGCAGGGCCATATGGCCGAAGCGAAAAAAGAACTGCAAATCTTCGAAGACTTAAAGCGCAAAACCGCCGACCGCGAACAAAAAATGCTCCGCCTCGACTCCACGAATTAGTAATAGATATTTTCTCTGTGAACCGGAGCTTGCCCTGAGCGCAGTCGAAGGGTGTCCTCTGTAGTTAATGCTCTCGCAAATCGCACCAACACCGTGCGAATCCAACTTGACAAACCCAACCCTCGCTATTTATCTTTCTAAGCGCTTATTATTATCAGATAATTTCATCGCCTGACTTTCCACCCGAGGATTTAAACCGATGTCCGCTCAGCCCGTTCTAGCAGCCACTCTAATCCAACCCGGCAAGTACGAGGTTCGCGAGTATCCCCTCCCCGACCCCGCTCCCGGCTGCGTGTTAGTCAAGATGGAAATGTCCGGCATCTGCGGCACCGACAAGCACACCTACCAGGGATACACCACGCAATACGCCGGTGCAGGCGAAGGCAAGCACATCCGTTTCCCCATTATCCAAGGCCACGAAAACGTTGGAACCATAGCCGCCATCGGCGGAGACGGCCACTACAGCGACTTCGAAGGCATCCCGCTCCAGGTCGGAGATCGCGTCGTAGTCGGCGCCAACGTCTCCTGCGGCGATTGCTATTACTGCCGTCACGATTTCCCTTATTACTTCTGCCAGAACATGACCGACTATGGCAACAATCTCTGCGCCGCCGACCCGCCGCATCTTTTCGGCGGATGGTCGCAATACATGTACATCATCCCCGGCAGCTTTCTCGTGCGCGTCCCCGACGATCTGCCTTCTGAAGTCGCCGTTCTCACCGAGATCATGGCCGTCACCGTTGGCCTCGATCGCGCCAAACAAATGTCCGTTTTCCCCAGCGAAGCGTTCCTCTTCGACGACACCGTAGTAGTCCTCGGCGTCGGCCCACTCGGCATGTGCTTCCTGATGAAAGCCCGCATGTTAGGCGCCGGAAACATCATCGCCGTCGACCTCTCCGACTATCGTTTAAATTTCGCCAAGCGCCTCGGCGCCGACTACACGATCAACGGGTCGAACACAACGCTAGCCGACCGTTTAGATTTTGTCCGCAGCCTGACCAACGGTCGCGGCGCCGATATGGTCATCGGAACCGCCGGCGTTCCCCAAGCCTTCCGCGAAGCCCTCGACCTGATGCGCCTCGGCGGCCTGCTAGTCGAGGCCGGCAACTTCTCCGACCTCGGCGAAATTCCCATCAGCCCCCATCGCCACATCTGCGCGAAGTCCGCGCGAATTCTAGGCGTAGGTGGTGAAGAGCCCGCTGCCTACGGCCCCAGCATGCGCCAGATGGCGCGCTACATGGCCAATTATCCGCTCCGCGAATTTGTCTCGCACCGCTTTCCACTCCGGGATGTCGAGGCGGCGGTGAACAAATCAGTCGCCCCCGATTCCATGAAAGTGGCAATCATGCCGTGGGCTTGAAGTCGAATTCAGATTACGATACCGAATCAACCTGGCTGTTAAGGAGAATCTCCGATGGGAAAACTGGCAATCAGCGGCGGCGAACCAATTCGAAAAAAGCGCTTTGATCCCTGGCCGATTTATACCGACAAGGAGCGTCAGGCGCTAGAAGATGTCCTGACCAATCACAATTGGGGAGGCCAGCCTTTCCCCGGCAAACACGGCGACGCTTTCGGCAAAGCCTTTGCCAAATTCCACACCGCCAAATACGGCCAGACCGTCAACACCGGCACCGTCGCGATTCAAGCCGCTCTCAAAGCCATCGACATCCGTCCTGGCGACGAAGTGATCGTTCCCGCCTACACCTGGGAAGGCACCGTCGGCCCCGTCCTCCTTATCAATGCCGTCCCCGTTTTCGTCGACGTCGATCCCGACACCTATTGCCTCGATGCCAAATTAGTCGAAGCCGCAATCACGCCGAAGACCAAAGCGTTCCTTCCCGTTCATCTCGGCATGCGCTTCGCCGATCTCGACATCCTCGTCCCCCTCGCCGCCAAGCACGGCATCAAGATCGTCGAAGATTGCGCCCACGCTCACGGCGGCATGTGGCGCGGCAAAGGCGCGGGCTCCATCGGAGATCTCGGCGCTTTCAGTTTTCAATCCAGCAAACTGATCACCTCCGGCGAAGGCGGCGCCGTCATCACTAATAACCTCGAATATTTCGAGCGCGTCCAATCCTACATCAATACCGGGCGCCGCAGCGTCACCGACGAATTCCATCACCGCATGATCGGCTTCAATTACCGCCTCGGTGAATTCCAGGCTGCCGTCCTCAACCCGCAACTGGAGCGGCTTCCCGAGCAAGCCAAAGTCCGCACCGAGAACATGGAATATTTCGAGTCGAGCATGAAAAGCACCGTAGGCATCGGCCTCCTCAAGCCCGAACCCCGCATCACCCGCCTCGCTCCCTACGGCTACGTGCTGAAATATTTCGCCGAGCAGGTGAAAGATATTCCCCGCGCCGCCTTCGTAGCCGCGCTTCAACTCGAAGGCATCCCCTGCGACGGACTCTTCTACGAGCCCGTCTATCGCAGCTCACTCTTCCCGCTCGATCCGACAGACTATCCGGCTCTCAGTTGGGGACACCCCAAACCTCTCGACCTGCGCAACATGTATAAGTGTCCCGCAGCCGAGCGCGCTGCCTATCACGAAGCCGTCTGGTTCTCGCATCATCTTTTCCTCGGCGGAAAAGAAAATGTCGACAGCATCGTCGACGCTATCCGCAAAGTTCTCGACAACATCGAAGAGCTTCGCGGCCTCGAACACCGCGCCATCAAGGACCAGGGCCTAAGCCGAGCCGACCGCGAAAGCTGATCCCGAAAGGAAAGTGCAGAACGCCCCACGAAACAAGAAGACGAAAAAAGAAGAGGGAACTAGATGGCATCGGGGAAACGAGTCGGATACGCCGTAGTCGGCCTGGGTAGCATTTCGCAAGTAGCAGTGCTACCCGCCTTCGCGCACAGCAAAAAAGCCAAGCTGATCGCGGTCGTGAGTGGCGACAAAAACAAAGCCGCAAAGTACGCGCAGGATTTCCACGCCGCCCAATTCTGCACCTACGACGAATTTTCCCAATGCCTCGACAATCCGCAAGTCGAAGCCGTTTACATCGCGACTCCCCCCGGTGAGCACGAAAAATACGCCGTAGCCGCAGCCCAGGCCGGCAAGCACGTCATCAGCGAAAAGCCGCTGGCAGCAACCGTTGCGCAGGCTCGCAACATGGTCAACACCTGCCGCCGCAACGAAGTATTATTCATGACCGCCTATCGAAAATATTTCGAGCCCAGCAGCGTCATGCTCAAAAAGCTGATCACCAGCGGCGACCTCGGGCGCATCGATATCATCCACACCCTCTTCGCCGAGCTTCGTCCCTTCGGCGACAACTCCCCCGCCTGGCTCTTCTCGAAAAAATTGTGCGGAGGAGGTCCACTCACCGACCTGGGCGTCTATTGCGTCAACACAACACGCTGGCTGGTCGACGAAGATCCCACTGCCGCCACCGGCATTAGCTGGGTCCGCGAGCGCCGCCGCTACAAACAGGTAGAAGAAGGCGTCGCCTTCCGCCTCGATTTCAAAAGCGGCATCGTGCTGCAAGGCACCGCCGCCTACAGCGCCGCCTTCTCGTCCTTCGTTCACATTCACGGAGAAAAAGGTTGGGCCGAACTCGCTCCCGCCTTCGCCTTCGAAGAAGAGCGTCGCATCAGCGGCAAGATCGCCGGCAATTGGTTCGCCAAAACTTTCAAGCCCATCGACGAATTCGTCCTGGAAATCGACTATTTCGCCGACTGCATCCGAAATAGCCGCGAACCCGAACCCTCCGGCGAGCAAGGCCTCCGCGACATCATTATCATCGACGCGATTTATCGCGCCGTAAAGCAGCGCCGCTCCATAGCAATTAAATATTAGAAGTTATCTCACAAATCGTTTTGAAAGGGCACGGCTTCAGCCGTGCCGGCAAGACCCACTAAGAACGCGGCTCTTGCAGTTCGCTAATAAGTTTTGATTCAGTTTTTGCCCTGGGCGGCGCAGCGCTTCAGCGCTGCGATAAAGCCTGTTAACAACAGCGGCTTTAGCCGCTGAGGCAAGAGTCTGCGAGGAAACATCATGGCAAAGCTAGGCGTAGGCGTCCTGGGCGTAGGCACCATGGGCAAGCAACACGCATACAACCTCCGGCACCGCATCCCCGAGGCGAAATTAATCGCCGTCGCCGACATCGACCTAAATCGCGCCAAACAAGTCGCCGACGAACTCGAGATCGAACACCACTACAACAGCGTAGAAGCCCTGGCCGAGCGCAAAGACATCCAAGCGATCATCGTCGTAACTCCCGCAAAATTCCACGGCGCCGCGATGAAAGTCTGCGCCCACGCCGGCAAAGATATTTTCTGCGAAAAGCCCTTCACGCTCACCGTCGAAGAGGCCGATGAAATCCTCGACCTCACCCATCAGGCCGGAGTCCAGGTCCAGGTCGGCCACGTCCGCCGCTACGATCCTCCTAACGTCCGTGCCAAGCGGCGCATCGAAGCCGGCGAAATCGGCGATCCCGTCATCTTCAAATCGATCGCCCGCGATCCCGCGCCTCCGCCCGTCAGCTACATGGCCAGCGGCGTCAACGGAATGTTCTTTCAGGATTCAACCGTCCACGAATTCGATCTCGGCCGTTGGATCATGAACGACGAAATCTCCGAGATCCACGCCTACGGCGCCGTCCTCGTCTTTCCCGAGATCGCGCAATTCAACGACATCGACACCGCCCTGCTCAATATGAAATTTTCCCGAGGCGCGCTAGGAGCCGTCGAAAACTACATGCAATCCGGCTACGGATACGACGTTCGCACCGAAATCGTAGGCTCGAAAGGCACCATCATCACCGGATATTTGCAGCAGACTGCCGAGGTAGTTCTCACAGCAAACGGCGCAAAGACCGACGTCGTCGATCATTTCCTCGTTCGCTTCGCCGACGGATATCTCCACCAGATGCGCGATTTTGTCCAAACCATCCTCGCTGATCATCCCGTCAAAGTCGACGCCTTCGACGGCCGCCAAGCCGTAGCCGTGGCCGCCGCCGCCGAAAAATCCTACCGCGAAGCCCGCGCCGTACCCGTCCAAAATCGCAAGCGCACTTAACGATTTTGGTCGGCGCTGTACTTAACGATTTTTGAGTGGGGCAGTACTTGATGATTTTGGGTGGCGCAGCGCTTCAGCGCTGCGATAAAGAACCGCTTCGCGCATCGGCTTTAGCCGCTGAGGGAGACCGCTAATTATTCCTCTTCGCCGGCGCCGCCAGCACAAACTGCTGAATCGCGCTCCGGCTCCGCTTTATCTCTTCCTCATGCAACCGCGATAACTCCTGATACCGCGCCAACTCCGCCGTTGCCAAATCCAACTTATTCATCTGCCGATAAATCTGCCCCAATCGGTAATGCGGAATATCCGCCTTAGGATCCTCCCGTATCGCCTCGATATACTCGTCAACCGCCTTCTGCTCCTCTTTCTGCGCCGCGTACAATCCCGCCAACTCAATTCGCGCCGCCGCAAAATTCGCCCGCAACTTCACCGCCTTCTCCAAAAACGTCCGCGCCTGATCCAAATGACCCTCCGGCCCCTTGGCAAATTCCGCGCGAAATAAAGCCGCGCCATAATAAAACGCAATATCCGCATTCTGCGGATGCCCGGCCACCAGCCGACTCAATCGCGGCAAAATCGTCGCCCAATCCGCGGGGGACAACGAACTGAGCACCGTATTCCAAGCCCTCAAAACCGCTGGCGATTCCGAATCAATCTCCAGTGCCGTAGTAAATGCATCCGCCGCCTGCGGATACTCCCGCACCGCATAGTGACTGAACGCTAACCCTAAATATTCGCGCGCCACCTGCGGAAATTTCTGCGTCCCCACGCGATAGACCTCAAGCGCCGGCCCAAACGTGAAATGCGAAAGATATTCCATCCCGAGGTCGAAATAATAATCTTCATTCGAAGGCTCAGCCTCGACCGCCCGCTGATAATTCTCCACCGCCTCTACATACTTCCCCGCGCCCTCGTCCAACTCGGCAAGCATGTTGTAAAGCGCGCCCGACGGCCCTTTCCAGAGCGCCCGCCGCGTCAACTCAATCGCATCCGCAGACCTCCCAACATTCTTATAAGCAAGCGCCAGATTCAAAGTCGCCGTCTCGTTGAACTCATCCTGCCGAAGCGCCCGCTCCAGCAGCGGGATCGCCTCCGCCGCCGCATCGTGTTCCAGAAACAAAAGTCCAATCCCCAGATTCTGATTTGCGCTCAAGTTTTCAGGAGGGACTGGCAGTTTCTCCAGAGACGCCGCAGGCCCACCACCCGAACTCGCGGCACTAAGACTAGCCTGCGCCAGCGCCAGATAGATATCGTAAGAAGGGTTAATCGCATAAGCCTGTCGATAAGCTCGCGCCGCACCGGCATCATCGTGCAACGATTCAGCAATCGCCCCGGCCAGCGAGTAATACTTCACTGCCGAATCGGAATCCTGCGGCGCTGCGATCCGATCCAGAACCTTCTTCGCCGCCGCCGGTTTCTTCGCCTCATACAAAGCGTGCGACCATTCATAACCCGCCTGAAAATCGCCGGGCCGAACCGCCGCCGCCTTTTCCAGATACGACGCCGCCTCGTCATATTTCTGAAGCGCGTCCAGCGAGGTTCCCAATCCCAGCAAAGCTGTAAAGTTCCCCGGATCGCGCGCATGGCCTTCGCGGAAGTTCTTCGCGGCCTCCTCATACCGCCCCAGCTTCGACAGCAGCACGCCCAGGTTGTTGTACCCCATCGCCGATTTCGGCGATAGCCGTATCACTGCGCGAAAACTTTCCTCAGCTTCCGCATCGCGCCCCAGCTCGCTCGCCGCCAGCCCCTTGAGGTTATAGAGCGACGGATCGCGCACACCCGCCTGAATCGCCGCATCGATCGCCGCCAGAGCGTCAGCGCTTTTCCCCTGCTGCAGCAGTTCCAACGCCTGTTCATAAGCCGCCTGTGTCGACGCCTGATTTGCTGCTTTGGAATTTGCTTCTGTGTTGGAAGAAGCTGCGTTGGAATTCGCCGTGTTGGAAGTTCGTGCGCCTGAAGTTTGTGTCCATGCCGCGATCGCCATCGTAGACGAGCGCACCGTCACCGCAAAAAGCACGGCGACACAAACCCGCATGGCGATGCCACGATAATGCAAACTCAAAACGCTTCCTGTGAAACGATCCCTTTACCTTCCTGAATCACCACCAGCCGATTGACAGCCACGCGCTCAAAAGTTTCTTCCGCCCCGCCCAGCCAGCGCACTCGCACCCGCGCATCCTTAGCCGCTCCCAGCCCGAAATGAAGCCGCAAATCGCTCTGCGAACAAAAACTTCCTCCGCTTCGGACCTCCTGCACCTGCCTTCGCTCGCCCGCCTCAATCGACACTCGCGATCCAATCGCCGACCGGTTCGTCTTCGTTCCAATCAGCTTCACCAGCAACCACCTATTCGCCGGCGGCGATTGATTCCGCAACAGCGACGGATAATCATTCAAATTATTAAGCACAATATCGATTCGCCCGGTATTGAAGATATCGCCAAATGCCGCGCCCCGGCTGCATCGCGACGCCGCAAACGCCGGCCCCGCCTGCTCCGAAATATCAACGAACCGATTGCCCTCAACATTCCGCATCAAAATTAATTTGCTGTCCGTCTTCGGCAACTGATGATGCGTCCCCGCCCCCGGCGAATAAATCGACCCGCTGGCGATCACAATATCCGGACGCCCGTCATCATCAAAGTCGATAAAGCCCGTGCCCCACTTCACCGAAGTGGTCTCCCCCGCCAGCCCTGCCGGCACCGTCACATCCGTGAAAAATCCCTTCCCCTCGTTGTGATAAAGACTCGGCATCTCGTCCGAGAAATTTGTCTTGATAATATCGAGCAACCCATCGCCATCGTAATCCACCGAATCCGCGCCCATCCCACCTTGCGTCCTGCCGTTGGCGTCATAAGCAACACCAGCCAACATCCCGCTCTCGCGAAATGTTCCATCGCGACTATTCATGAAAAGCAAACTGGGGGTCGAATCGTCAGCCACATAAATATCCGGCCAGCCATCATTGTCGTAGTCGGCGACACAAGGCGTGAAACCGAACGTCGGCTCCGCCTTATGAATTCCCGCCTCCTCCGACACATCTTCAAAAATCCCCTTGCCATTATTTCGATAAAGAAAGTTCTTCGTCCCCTTCAGCCCCGCCACTCCATAAAGCACCGGCGATTGCTGCCCCATCAAAGCCGGATTGCTGTCATAAAGCAGCAAGCCATATAGATGATCCACATAATTACTGACAAACAAATCCAGATGCCCGTCCCGGTTGTAATCGACAAATGCTGCGCCAGTATTCCAGCGCTCCTCCGTTTGTATTAACCCGCACTCGCGAGTTACATCCGTGAACGTCCCATTGCCATTATTGTGGTACAGAATATTGCTTCCGAAGTAAGTCACGAATAAGTCAAGGTTGCCGTCATTATCGTAGTCGCCAACGCAAACACCCTGACCCCAGCCGTGCCGCACCAGTCCTGCCTTTTCGGTCACATCAGTAAATGTTCCGTCCCGATTATTGCGATACAGGTGGTTAGTCGGCTCCTTGCCCTTGGGAAAATCAATAAGTCCCCAGCCATTAACTACGAATATGTCGAGCCATCCATCATTGTCATAATCAAACAAAGCAATGCCGCCGCCCGTCGTCGATAGCAGAAAATCCTTACTCTCATGCCCCACCAGCACCGTCTTCGATAAAAGACCGGCCTCTTTAGCTACGTCGATATAGCGTGGGAAATAAGCAGGGGGAGCTGTCGCGGCAAAACTGCGGCGCAGAAATGTCGGCACCAGAGAGCCCGCTACGGCCGCCGCCAGATTCTTAAGCCACAGTCTCCGATTCATCGGATTGATTCTAAATCTGGGTTGGAGACAAGGAAAGGAAAACCAACCCGCCACAATCTAACCTCTGGCTTCATTGCGCACGTCAGCCAGATTCTTGCCAGGCCGCAGCTGAAACCCGCAAGACTCCCGCACATGCAGCTCCGGCGCAAGTTTTATAGTCCCGCCGCGAGTGGGTTCGTTCTTGATCCGTGCCAGCAGCATTTCCGTGGCCTCAAATCCAATCTGATATTTCGGTAATTCCACCGTAGTCAGTCTCGGACGAAACACCGCGAGCCACGGATAATCGTCAAAACTCACCAATCCGAAATCCTCCGGGCAGCGCATCCCCATCTCCTCCGCCGCCTTCAACAACCCAACCGTCATCAGATAGTTCGCAACATAAATTCCATCCGGACTTCGCGAAAGCAGCGCGTGCCCGCCGCGATAGCCCGACTCGATGCGATAGTCGCCCTGAATCACCAGCTCAGGTTCGTGCGTCAATCCATTAGCTTCGAGAGCGTCGCGAAATCCCTTCCACCGCTCCCGCCCATTGCTGATCGTCATCGGGCCGCCCATCAGTCCAATTCGCCGATGCCCCGCTCGCGCCAACTGGCACACTGCCTCATACGCGCCCTTGTAATCATCCGTCAGCACCGCATCCTTAGTTAAGTCGGGATAAGTCCGCATCAGCAGCACAAACGGAATTTTCGCGTCGTCGATCAACTGCCGCAGCGCCGGACGAAACGTCCCCGGCGCCTTCGTGAGCAGAATGCCGTCGACGCGCTTGGCCATCAACACCTCCAGGCATTCTTCCTCGCGCTCCGGCCGGTCATCACTATCGCACAGCAGAATGTTGTATCCATGCTTCTGCGCCGCATCTTCCGCCCCGCGCACCACCAACGGAAAAAATGGATTGGAGATATCCGGCACCACGATGCCGATGGTGTGCGTCCGCCGCGCCGCCAAACTCCGCGCCAGCAGGTTTGGCCTGTAGTTCAGCTTCTGAATCGCCGCATCCACGCGCTGCTTCAGCGCCTTGCCAACGTGACTCTTCCCGTTCACCACCGCCGAGACAGTGAAAACGGAGACGCGGGCTTCCTTGGCGACGTCGTAAATACTCGGCGCCTTATTTGCTTTTCGTTTACGTGTCTTTTTTTCTGGAGCCATATCTTCGGTCAATCAAGACCCAAAAAAAGGCCTTGGCGAAGTAACTCACCTGAGGATAGCAGAAGATCAGTGTAAGTAACTGCGTGGAACCCGCTCCGTGAGTTACACCCCAAGCAGCCGAAGATACTCCCGTCCCGCGATAGCATTGGCCAGAGGAGCATCCGCACCCACCCCGCCCGGCAGCACGTCCGCCTCCACCACCACCCAGCCCTCAAATTGTCCTTTTTGCAAAAGCGAAACCACGGTGCGGAAATCGATGTCGCCCCTCCCCAGTGGCGCAAAAATTCCGTGCCGCACCGCCGCGTGAAAATTCATGCGCGCAGTACGCGCCTGCTCCGCCTTCGCTTCATACACATCCTTCAAGTGCACGCACCACACTCGCGACACCTGCTTCTCCAGAAACGCCACTGTGTCTCCGCCGCAATACACATAATGCCCCGTGTCCAGACACAGACCCAGTTGATCGGACGGAAACAAAGCAAAAAGCCGATCGATCTCCTCCGGCGTTTCCACATGACTCCCCGCGTGATGGTGAAACGCTACTCTAAGCCCGACCGCCTTGCACAGCGCAATCACCGAGTTGATGGTGGCCTGCGCAGCCTCCCACTGCGCATCGTTCCATGACAACTGGTTTGCCTCGCGCCGCCGTCCCGCCGTCGCATTCCTGTCAGGCATCACTTTGTCGGAAAGAATCAGCAGCCGCGCTCCCGCATCGCTGATCAGCCGAGCCGAGCGCGCCACAAAAGCGAGTCCATCTGCGAGACTCCCTGGATTGCCCAGTTCGATATCCACAAACGCCGAACACAGCGTAAGCGATCGTTTAGCCAGTTCGCTCCGGAGGATAGGCGACTCGGCGGGAAGAAATCCGTACGGACCCAGCTCCGTCCCCGAGTATCCTGCAGCCTTGATCTCATCCAGCACCCTCTCATAAGGATAACCAGCCGGAAGCTCGACATGCTCCATGATCCCCCAACTGATCGGTGCATTAGCTACGCGAATCGCCATTCCCTCAATCCCTTCACCCTCTCATCATCTTTGTCATCCTGAGCGCAGCCGTGCCAGGAGCAAAGCGATTGGCTTGGCGGAGTCGAAGGACCTTGTGTTTCGCCGACACCGCCCCTCAAGCCGATAAATACGAACCATTTAGAACGCCAGCTTAAGCCCGAACTGAATCTCCCGTTGAGCATCCGGCAGAGTTTGCGTGATCGCCGCGCCGCCGGGCTGAGCCGGACAAGTCGATGAACCCACCGAGCAGCTGACGTTCAAGTATCCAACTCCGCTGCTTCCTCCGCCCGACCCCATATTCGGCAGCCAGAAGTTAGGATGGTTGAAGAGATTGAAGAACTCAGAACGGAAAGTGAGGTGAAATCTCTCGCTCAGCGCGAACGTCTTATAGATCGAGAAATCGAAATCTATATAATCGGGTCCGCGCAACACCGCCCGCTCCACCGTTCCAAACTCATGCGAGAAGCTTTGACCCGGCGCCAAAGGAGGCGCTTCAAAAGCAGCCTGATTAAACCAGCAATCCAGCGTCTGATGGCCGGGACGGCTGCACCCAAGCGCTGCCTGCTCGGCTACATCAAACGAGAAGTCATATGGATTGTGAATCTGATTCGGCCGCGGGTTCGCCGAGCCCGTATTCGTAATATCGCTGCCCATCTGCGCGTTAAACGCTTCGCCGCTGTGTATCGAAGTAACGCCGCTGACCTGCCAATCGGCGAGCGCCGCCTGCGCCACTTTGCTCGACGATCCCCCGAATTGCCTCCCCTTGCCATAAGGCAAATCGTACACATAACTGATCGTCAACTGGTGACGGAAGTCCGGGGTCGTCGGTCCTCTTTCCGCCGCGATATTATGCGCGTTCTGCACATCGCACTGCTGCACGTTGCCGTCGGCTGTGCCCAGCGATTTTGCATACGTATAAGACGCAAGAACATTGAATCCCTTCGAAAATCGATGCTCTGCCGAAGCCTGGAACGAGTTATAGAACATGCTCAGTCGCGCCACGTCAAGCGGCAGCACAGTCGTCAGAAAAGGCCGCACGTCGAAGTAAGGTCGCCCGTAGTTCCCCGTGTTCAAGGGATCCAACGCGGGGTTACTGCTGAAGTTCGTATCCAGCGGCTGCAAGGGTTGATTCAGATTCGAGGATTCATGATCGAAAAGGTTGCTGCTCTTCGAAGCCACGTACCCAGCCTGCACCAGCCAGTTCGAACCTAGCTCCCTTTGCACCGAAAGATTCCATTCGTAAATTCTTGGGATCTTCCGCACCGGCCCCGTAGTTCGCACCGTGCCCGAAGGGTTATCCGGATCCACCGTCGGAATGGTTGCTGGGAAGCCATTAGAAACCAACTGAGTCGCCAACTGGCTCGGCGACTCCCCAGAAGTGGGGTACGTTCGGTTGAGCGCAATCACCAGATTCGGCGGATTCAATCCCAGGTCGTCGAATATATTTCCCTCCGCCGCATAGAAGATGCCGAAAGCCCCGCGCACCACCGTCTTCGGGAGCGCCGACCAGGCAAATCCCAGTCGCGGCGCCCAATCGCGAAAATCAAAACCCACTCCCGCCCGCGGCACACCGTTCGGCTCGATCGACGACACAACAATCGCCGTCGTCTGATTAAAGTTCCCGACCTTCGGCCCATTCGCCGGCGAACTGACTTCATACCTCAAACCTAGATTTAACGTCAGGTTCGGACGCACACGAACATCGTCCTGTATAAATTCCGCGATGTCGAAGTAGCGCGTCGGATCGCTTCCATTCAGGTGATCCTGAAATGCGTATTGCGGAATTCCCAGCAAGGTATCGGCCAACGAGACCCCCGTGTAGTTTCCGCTGAACTGGAACCACCCCGAAGGCGCTGTCTGCTGAAAGAAATTTCTCTGCTGCCGCCGGAAGTCGCCGCCGAACTTAATCGTGTGCTTGCCATGAGTCCAGCTGACCGTGTCAGCCAATTGGAAAATATTTTCGACTATCGTCTCCGGAACCCACAACGAGTCGCCCAGTTGCTGATATCCCGAAACCGACAGCTTGGCCAATCCCGAACTGTTGCCGCCGCGATTGGAATTCGGAATGCCCAGAGCTTCCGTCGGATTCGTTCCCTCGTCAAGAGGCAACGTGCCGTCGCGATAGCGCACAAACCCTGCGCGAAAATCGTTGACCAGATTGGGCCGGACGATGCGCGTCAAGTCGGCGCCGAAGCTCTGCACCCGGTCCTTCAGATTGCTCGATCCTCCAGATTCGGCTCCCGCATCAACGCCCGGTAAGTATGACGGATTGGTCGCAACCGGCGTAGCGATCGCATAGTGAACGAAGAAACGGTCCTTGTTCGATATGTTGTAGTCGAAACGTGTCTCCACCGCCGTCTCATCAAACTTGTACTTTCCGTCATAGACGAAATTATTCGTGAGACTGGTATTTCCCGGCGTTGGCATAGGAAACAGATTCACAATGTTCTGTCCCGTGGTGTTGATATCATCGCCCGGAATTACATATGGACTCGTCGCGCCCGGGAAAGGCCCACCCGTGTAAGGGTCGACTAGAGGCACGCCCAGCGCCGTAAAATCTCCTCCTCGCTCCGCCACGGTCGGAACCGTACTGACGAACGGTTGCGCCTCGCGAATATCCGACCGCTGAATCGATCCAAAGATAAACATCTTATCTTTCACGATCGGACCGCCCAGCTGCCCGCCATATTGATTTCTCTGAAACGGCGTAGGCCCCGGCGCAAAATAATTCAGCGCATCCAGATGATTGTTGCGAATGAACTCCCACCCCTCGCCATGAATCTGATTCGTTCCCGTGCGCAGCTGAATGTTCACCATCGCGCCGCCGCGCCCAAACTCCGCGCTCATCGAGCTCTGCTCCACGCGGAACTCCTGAATCGAATCAGGCGGAGGCTGAATGACGACCGTTCCGTTGCCGAATTCGTTGTTGTCGAAGCCATCCAGCAGATAGTTATTGTCGAAGATGCGAAGGCCATTTACCGATAGAGAGTTGCCCGGCCGGTTATTGTCCGTCGATCCGGCCCCCGCGCTCGTTCCCGAAGCGCCCGCATTCGCGCCCGGCCCAAGATATGCCAGCTTGAAGAAATTTCGTCCGTTCAACGGCAGCTCCACAATCCGCTGCTCCGTTTCAATCGTCCCCAGCGAAGAGGTCTCCGTCTCCAGCAGCGGAGGCGCAGCGTCCACCTCTACCGTCTGCGTTACCGCGCCCACCTTCAGAGCTGAATCCACCCGAAGCACTTGTCCTATATCCAGCGTCACATTCGTCTGCACGACTCGCTGAAATCCCGCCTTCTCAAACGTCACCGTGTACTGACCAATCTTCAGCGGCGTAATGCTGTACTCTCCCCCGGCATCGCTAGTCACAGCAGTCGCGGTTGCGGTCGTGACTTCCGTCGCAGTCACCGTCACGCCCGGTACCCTCGAACCCGTCGCATCCGTAACCGTCCCGACAATGCCGCCCGTCGTCAGCTGCGCCATACCAGCCTGCGCTGCGAAAAACGTCAACACCGCACAGACCACCAGACTCGCTACGAAACAGGTGCGCTTCGCCATAGGTTTCCCCCTCCGGAAACACGGTGTGCTGTTCCTAGTCAAAAACGATTAGCCTGAATAAGCGCTTATCATATAGCCCCGTTACAGGCGCAATGTCAAGCGTTTTTTGCCAGACAAAACGCTTCAATACAAGCAATTGGAAAATTCGATGACGCTTAGCCGTTAGTCCCGATATGGCGTTCCCAGGCCGCGCAGAAACTCAAATGGGGCCTTTCACGCGTAAAAGCTTTTCGCGCTCAAGGTGATCTGTGCGGTCTAGCTTTTCCTGGTTTTGGCTTTTCCTAAGCTCCTGGCTTTTCCTCGCCTCATCCGGCTATCTTCTCAACCGCCACCGTCCGGTTCTCACTCGCCGACCGATAAATCGCCTCAATCGTCGCCAGGTCCAGCAACCCTTCCACACCGTCAGCCTTCGGCCCACGCCCCCGCCGTATACAGTCCGCGAAATGATCAATCTCCAACACAAATTCATCGATCACTTTGAATTTTTCTTCAAACCATCGTCCCTGAATCTTGCCAAACAACCGCCGCTCCTCTTCAAACGCAAATGCCGGATTCAATGCCGCCCACCCCTCGTCCCCATGCACTTGCACAAACGAAGCCGCCTTCGCGCTATAGCTCGAAGTTCCCTGGCAAACCAACCCCTCTGGATGCGTCAGCCGAAATGCGATGCTGTCTTCAACCTCCGCAAAACGCTTTGCATCATCCGTCCACGCATGCGCCGTTGCAGCGATCGGCGCCGTTCCCGCCAGCCAGCGCATGGTGTTGACACAATAGATACCAATATCCATCAGCGATCCGCCGCCAGCCCGCCGCCGCTTCAGTTGCCATTTCACTTTCGCTGGATCGACCGCCTCCGTATAAGTCGAAAACATGTGTCGCAACCGCCCGAGCTTTCCCGTAATAACAAGCTTCTTCAGCGCCACGCTCCCCGGCTCAAAATATTTGCGATAAGCGGTCATTAGAAGCACGCGATTTTCCCTGCAAGCCTCCACCATGCGCCGGCATTCTTCCACCGTGTTCGCCAGCGGCTTCTCGCAAAGCACATGCTTTCCCGCCGCCGCCGCGCGCATCGTCTGCTCTGCATGTTCTCCGTTAATCGAAGCAATAAAAACCGCGTCAACCTCAGGATGATTCAGGCATTGATCGTAATCTTCATACGAATAGCAATCTTTCACCCCAAACTTCGCGCCCATCTGCCTCGCCCGCTTCAAATCGTGACTAACCAGCGCAACCAGCTTGCCCTTCGCGCTCTCCCTGAAAGCCGGCAAAACCGAAGTCTCCGCAATGAACCCCATCCCCACCACCGCATATCCCACCCGCTTAGAACGAGCCACGTGCCATCCTTTCACTCAATCTAAAATCCGCCCTTTAACAGTCTGGTGAAAAACCTGCCTTTGCTTTTGGGTGGCGCAGCGCTTCAGCGTTGCGATCAAACCCTATTTTGAATGACGGCTTCAGCCGTTGAGGTTAGCTGCGGCCACCCACAAGTTTTCTAGCACACCCTACACCCCATCCGGATTCGGCAGCATGAAATCACGCACCAGCCCATCCAGATCATGACAAGCCGTAATAAACTGCCGCAGCGTCCGCCGCGTAGGCGCAAACGAATCAAATCCCTCCACCGGCAATCCGCCCTCCGTATAAGCGCCGCGAAAATCTGCAAATTTTCGCGACAATTCCTCCACAATCCTCGGCTCCACCGGCTCGTCAATCCGCGATCGCACCTCAACATCGCTGGCATTCAACCGCACCTGCCAAGAGTAAGGCGGAGAAATCACCACATTCCCTCCAATAAATTCGCTCCAGTGCATGTGATTGCGAAACGCCGCCGCCAGCAGCCGTATCCGATACCCGCGCTCGCGAAAAATCCTGTACGCCTTCTTAAACACCGCCACCCCAGCCCACTCCATATATCCCGGATCAATCGTGATCCCTTCTTTTTCTGCGACCGCCTTTAGCCAGTCATCCAGTCGTCCCACCATGATCGTGCACACCGGCCCCATGCTCGCAATGTCTTGGCCTTCCTTCTCGCGGCGCGACAGCCCGCGTTCCACCGCCTCCGCTACCGCAATGCACTGCGGCAACGTGAAACTAACCGTAGCGTTAATGCTGATCCCGCGATAAGTCGCCTCCTCAATCGCCGGAATCCCCGCCCGCGTCACAGGAATTTTCACAATCATATTCGGCGCGAGCCCGTCGAACTCCTCCGCCTGCCGCACGATCGCCTCTGTGTCGCGATAAAACCGCGGATCAGTCTGGATCGACAACCTTCCATTCCGCCCCCGCTGCGCATCAAAAATCGGCTTCAACAATCGCGCCGCATTCACCGAAATTTCTCGCACCAGCCGCCATCCAATCTCTTCCTCCGTAGCCGTCGGCAGCTCGTCAATCAGCACGCGAATCCGCTTCTTCCACGTCCCCATCTCCTGCTTCAGCACTCCCAGCACAATTACCGGATTGCAAGTCGCTCCCACCCCACCATGTTCCATCGAGTAACTAAGTTCCTTGATCGAGGCCGAGTCATTCCACAAGCAAGTCGGCGTCGATTGCGTCATCTCATGCAATGGACTCTTATAAGTAGTAGTTACTCGTGTCATGACTCCCTCGCACGATTCCCGGGGCGTCCGCCAGTTGCATGCTGACCTTCAGCGCCAACCCTGCAAGGCGCCGATTGAAGATAAGATTTCTCCGCCGCCACCGCCATCTCCAGCGCTCGCAATCCATCCTCGCCCGTAACTCGCGGAGCCCGATCCTTCAGTATGCTCTGCGCAAAGTCCTGCATCTCTGCCACATAAGCATCGTCAAACCGCGACAAGAAATGATCCGCCAGCCTTTGCGTTCCGCCCTCGTCCGTCAAAAAAGTCACCGGCGTCTGTTGCAGACTCCCGATCAGGATCGATGCTTTCGATCCCATAATCTCCGTCCGCACATCATAGCCATACACCGCCTGTACATACGATTCGATATTGCCAATCGCTCCGCGTCCATATTTCAGATTCACCACTCCCGCCACAATGTCGCCAAACTTCGCGATCTCCGGCCGAATCGCAACCGTCGCGTAAGCCTGCACCTCGCTAACCTCATCCTTCATCAGCCAGCGCGCCAAATCGAAATCGTGAATCGTATTGTTATAAAAAAGCATGCCATTCAGCTTCGAGGCATAAGAAGAAATCGGCGGAGCATCCTTATCCCGCCCAATCGACTTGAAAACCACCGGCTCGCCAATCTCCCCCGCCTCAATCCGCTTCATCGCCGACGCATAGCCCGGGTCATAACGCCGCATGAATCCCATCTGCAAATACACACCCGCCTTTGCGACCGCATCGAGCGCCGAGAGCGCGTCGTCAAGATTCAAAGCCAGCGGCTTTTCCGAAAGAATATGTTTCCCCGCCGCAGCCGCCGCCCGAATCGCTTCCGCATGAAATTTATCCGGAGTCGCAATCACCACGCACTCAATATCTTTGCGCTCCAGCATCTCGTCGAGCCCGGAAAATCCGTGCTCAATCTCCAACTCCGCTGCAACCCGCCGTGCCTGCTCGAGAGCAACGTCGGCCACTGCAATCAGCCGCGCCTCCGGCACCAGCCTCCGGATATTCTCCGCATGCCGCCTGCCCATCGCCCCCACGCCAAGCACGCCAATCCCTAACTTACCCATCCCATCCTTCTCCAAAAACTTCTCACCACCCCGACTTACCAATCCGACTTACTACTCGGAAGGCCAGAAATATCTTTCCTTCTTCTTACCCTCGACATACTTCTGCCGCGCCTGCTCGACCGCCTCCATCTCCGACACCTCGGCTATCGGAACGTCCCACCACGACTCATATCCGCCCACCCCGTCGTAATAATCCGTCTCGACCACCACCACCGACGTCCGCGTCTGCGAGACTAAGTCGGATAGCGCCGACGATAACTCCTCATAACTCCGCACCCGCACCGCATGCGCTCCCAGGCTCGCAGCATTAGCAACAAAATCCACCGGAATATTCGCGCCCGCGTTTCCAGAGTCGCGATACTGATACTTAGTCCCAAATCCTCCACTCCCACAAGCGCGACTGAGCCCACCAATACTGCCAAACCCGTGATTATCAAAAATCACAATGTTGAGCTTCACATTCTCCTGCAGCGTAGTAACAATCTCCTGCGCCATCATGAGATAGGATCCATCCCCCACCAGCACATAAACTTCTCGGCTAGGCTCCGCCATCTTCACACCCAGCCCGCCCGCGATCTCATATCCCATGCACGAATACCCATACTCCATGTGATAGTTCTTCGGATCGCGCGTCCTCCACAACTTATGCAAATCCCCCGGCAAACTTCCCGCCGCGCACACAATCACGTCGCGCGGACCAAGCTTCGAGTTCAGCAGCCCAATCACCTCACCCTGGCTAAGCGGAGGCCCATGCCGCCGCCCATAAATCCGATCAACTTCACCGCTCCATTCCGATCGCAGCCGCCCAATCTCCACCGCATAACTCTCCTCCACGCGGTACGACGAAAGCGCAGCGGATAACTCCTCCAGCGTCTCGCGCGCATCCCCCACCACCGGCAGCGCCGCCTGCTTCGCAGCATCAAACTCCGCAACATTAATATTGATCATCCGCACGCCAGGATTCTGAAACGCCGTCTTCGACGCCGTAGTGAAATCGCTGTGCCGCGTCCCAATCGCCACAATCAAATCCGCGCCCGCCGCCAGCCGATTCGCCGCCAATGTCCCCGTCACTCCAATCGCGCCCACCGACTGCGAATGATCGAAATTCAGCGCCCCCTTCCCCGCCTGCGTCTCTCCCACCGGAATCCCCGTGCGCGCCGCAAAGCTAGCGAGCGCTTCCGTAGCGCCCGAATAAATCACTCCGCCGCCCGCAATAATCAGCGGTCTCCGCGCCGATCGAATCCACTCCGCCGCCCGCTGCAACGCCGCCGCATCCGCCCGCGCCCGCGGCACTACCCAAGTCCGCGCCTGAAACAATTCTTCCGGAAAGTCATACGCCTCCGCCTGCACATCCTGCGGCAGCGCCAGCGTCACCGCTCCTGTCTCCGCCGGAGAAGTAAGCACACGCATCACTTCCGGCAACGCCGTAAGAATCTGCTCCGGCCGCTGAATTCGATCCCAATATCGCGACACCGGCTTAAAACAATCGTTGACCGACACATCCTGCGTCGAAGTCGACTCCAGTTGCTGCAGCACCGGAGCCACATTCCGCCGCGCAAAAATGTCTCCCAGCAACAGCAGCACCGGAATACGATTGATCGTCGCGCCCGCCGCCCCGGTCACCATATTCGTAGCGCCCGGCCCAATCGACGTCGTGCAAACCAGCGTCCGCAGCCGGTTGCTCATCTTGGCAAACGCCGCCGCCGTATGCACCATCGCCTGCTCGTTGCGGCATAAGTAATAAGGAAAATCGGGATTCTGCTGTAGCGCCTGCCCAATTCCCGCGACGTTCCCATGTCCAAAAATTCCAAAGCATCCCGCAAAAAAAGCATTCCGGCTGCCATCGCGCTCCACAAACTGCGCCGTCAGAAATCGTATGATAGCCTGCGCAGTAGTCAGCCTTTGCGTCATCTTTCAACCTCAACAAATTTTGGGCGTTGGCTCACTTTGCTCATCACCATAAAATTGTCATCCTGAGCGAAGCCGCGCCAAGAGCGAAGCGATTGGCTCGGCGAAGTCGCAGGACCTTGTGTTCCCCTAGCAGCTGCGAAACTTCGCCCCGCCAAATATCGATCGAGGCGACACCAAACTAAGGGCTTAGCACTTGGCCCAAATGCGCTTATGCAGAGTCCGAAATCCCTATGTAAACCTTCCCCGCCTCAACCTTCGTCGGATAGGTCTGCAGATTGACGCACACCGGCGTCCCCTGCGCCTCTCCCGTCGGAATCTCGAATTGTCCCTGATGCCGCGGACACTCGATGATCTCCCCCATCACCAGCCCGCCAGCCAGCAACTCATCTTCATGGGTGCACAGTCCATCCGTCGCATAGAATCCGCTCGGCGTGTGATAAACCGCATAGATCTTGTCGCCGTGCTCGATCTGCACCACGTCTTCCGCGCCGATCTCGTCAACCCCGCAAACCGCGTGCCACGTCATGGTCGTTTCAGGAATAGCGTCAGGCATAGTTTGTTTCCCCACCCACGGCAATCGTCGGCGTAGGCTCACCTACCGGCCGCACCGGAACTTCCCGCAAAACAAAATAATTCGCATCTCGCGATTGCTTAACCAATGCCGGAACAATCTCCCGAAACGCCTCGATCAACCCCGAATACGTGCGCGGCAAAACGTCCTCAACCCGCGCATGCAACCGAGGCAGCGCATGAAACGGCACCATCGGAAACATATGGTGCTCGATGTGGTAATTCATGTTGAAGTAGAGAAACTGAAACACCGGATTCATCTCCACCGTGCGGGTATTCAGCCGGTGATCGCGCACATTCTCCGCCAGCCCTGCATGTTGCGTAAGCGAAAACATCTGGTGCAGCCATCCCCCGTACAGTCGCGCCAGCGGACAAAACAGCAGCGGCAGCCAACTCCTTGCAGCAACCGACCACGCAATCATCCCCGCATAAATCAAAAGATAAGCACGCGACCACCAGAACATCTTCCGCCACTCGCTCTGCGGCACAAACTCCCGCGCCTCTTTTGTCGCCACCCCGGCCGCATGAAAAATCATCACCCGAAACATCTGCACCGCATCCGGAATCCACAAAAAATCCAGCAGCACCCTGCTCAGATTCGCCGGCCGCATCACCTGTATCTCCGGATCCAATCCCACCATGATCGTTTCCGTGTGATGCCGCGTGTGGCTCCATCGCATATACGTGCCTTCCTTCATGTTCATGATCGAGGAAAGCAAATAGAACGCCTCATTGAGCCATCGCGTCCGGAACGGCGTCCCATGCGCGCACTCATGCCACCGCGCATCGCACGAACTGTAAATCGTTCCATACAACAGAAACGCCGGGAGCACCCAATAACTTCCGACTGCCGCGTAAGCGAGATATCCGCTGCCCGCCAAACAGCCCAGCCACAGCCCGAAGTTGGCCAATCCCTTCCCATCCCCTCGCGCCATCAACTGCTTCAATTCCTTGCGCGGAATTTCCGGACGGTACCAATCGTCGAGCGCCTGTGCCATAACTCACGCCATTCTCAAATCAACTGCCCGATTCACTGAAGTCGATCACCACCGGTTGCCCCAACGCTTTCGTCTTCAAAACCACATACACCGTGCCCACAATCGTCCAGATCGCGCCCGCCACTAGCGTCGAATTCTGCAAGCCGAGAAAAATTACCAGGCAAAAAAGAAATCCCAGGCTAGGCACAATCACATCCAGCACCAAATGCTGATTGCCCGCCATTCCCGGAGAAAATCCAAAATGCTTGACCGCCGCCAGATTCACCGCCATAAAAGCCATCAGTGCGCCAAAATTCAAAATCTCAACCGACCGCTCCCACCCCATCGTCAGCGTCCCCACATAAGCGAGCACACCGGCGATCAGCACGTTATAAGACGGATTGCCCCGCGCAGCATTCAGATGTCCAAAAATTTTTCGCGGCAATACATTGTCGCGTCCCATGCTATAAAGCAGACGCACCGCTCCCAACAGACCCGCCAACCCGCAAGCCAAACTCGAAATCAGCAGCACCGCCCCAAATCCAACAAAAAGTTTGTACCCGCCCACGACGCTAGCCACATCCATAAACGCCGTTTCGGGATTCACCAGCGTCCGGTAATCCGGCCAAACTCGCACCGCCAGATAAACCTGAAATGCCGCGAACAGCCCCGTAAACACGCATACCAGCACCGAAGCCAGCAACACATTGCGCTGCGGATTCTCCACCTCTTCCGCCAAAATGCTGACCCCATCAAACCCTATGTAAACCGTAGCCGCCAGCGCCGTCCCCGCCGCAATCGCCCTCACGCTAAAAGTTCGCGCATCATAAATCGGCTGGCTCGAAATCAGCCCGATCACATGATGGTGCACAATGATGTACCAGATCGCCTCGCCGATAAAAACCACCATCACGATCGACATCATAAAAAGCAGAATTTCATTGGCGCGCGCCGTAGTCCGAATCCCAAACCAGCACAACAGCGTCATGAATCCCACAGCGCCCGCTGACAACAACGCGAAAGGAACATGCGGAAGGAGCCGCTGAATCGTAAGCGCGGCGTAAAGACTATTTTGCAGCGGCTGAAACAGATACTCCAGAAACATCGCCCAGCCCACGACGAATCCAAACATCGGATTGAACGCCCGGCTGGCATAGGTATAAACCGACCCGGCCGACGGATACACCGTAGCCATCCGTCCAAAGCTGACCGCCGTCGCAGTCATCGCCACCATCGCGGCCAGCAGCGTGATCACCGCGTGCCCATGCGAGAGCACCTGCGCCTCGCCAAACATCGGAACCACGGCGATCGGCGAAGTCAAAATCACGCCGTAATAAACCAGGTCCCAAAGCCCAAGCACCCGCTTCAACTTCGGAGTCGCGACGGTCGCAGCAGCCGTTCTCGATTCCACCTTGGTCCCCTGGCCCATCATCGCAGATGAAAAAGGGCGCTGACTCGATCCTTGCTCACCGAGTCAGGTCCATAAACCCGCTTTGAATGGGCATGGCTTCAGCCGTGCCGGTCCAAATCTCATTCCTCGCGGCTTCAGCCGCTGAGGGAGGCGCTTGGAAAATATGCGAAAGCTGATTCATGAAACACACTCCAAGATTCACAAAGAATCACCCGCCCTACACCATCGGCAGCCGCGAATCCGTTTCCTTCCACGTCGCCTTCAACCACACGTGCTGAGGATCTTCCGTCACCGCCATCACCCGCGAAGATCCCGCCAGAAAATTCAGGTAATAAATGTCATATCCCGGCCCCGCCACCACCGGATGATATCCGCTCCGCACCAGCACCGCATCCCCATCTCGCGTCTTCACCGTTAGCTCCGCCGCATCCTGCCCCGAATACAAATGTTGAAACGCAAACGCGTTCTCTTTGTTCATCCGATAGTAATAAATTTCGTCCAGATCGACTTCCGCAGGAGGGTTATGCACATCGTGTTTATGCGGCGGATAACTCGACCAGTTCCCCCCCGGAGTGTAAACCTCAACCACAATCAGTTTGTCTGCTGGAAATGCCGGCGTCATCACATCCACAATCTGCCGCGAAGCATTCCCGCCGCCCCGCAGACTGCTCACCACATCCTCGGGAGTAATCAGCCGCGGCTTTAATTGCGCCGTCGAAGGCACGCGGCATTCCGCAATTTCGCAAACCGTTTCGGCTGTAAAACTAACCGCATTGCCTGTGGGCAAATACACCGCATAAGGATATCCATCGAACACATTGTTCCGTTTCCCAATTCGCTGCGCGCCCTGCCCCCAATCCGCCAAGCACGTCCCGCCGAGCAACACAAACGCTGCTTCCTCGCCCTTCGTCTCCGCTCGATAAACATCGTCTGGAGCCAGTCTCCGTACGAAGAAACTCATCCACTCCCACTTTGCTTTCTCGCGCGGCAAATGAAGGAGCTCGCCCGCCCGCCCGATAGGCAGATTCTCCGAGTGCACCAGGGAATCGCTTTCGCTCATATCTTCTCCACGGCTACTACCTTGCTATTCTGAGCGGAACAGAATGATTCGCGAAGCGAATCGTTCTCCGGAGTCGAACGACCCTACTCATCCTTCACTGATCGATCCGCCCTAAACGCTCTATGCTCTTCACTAGTTCCGCAAAAAACCGTTATGACCGAGCCACTTTTATGCCGCGACGGCCATTTTTATCCCCACCCCGCTAACCGCTTTGACAATATGTCAAATACGGCTTATATTGTCAATCGCCAGTTCCAATATGCCGCCCCAGACTCGCGCTTCAAACAAACGATGTCCCTCCGGGGTATGTTGAGACGGGAAGACGCAGCGAGAATTGCTACCTGTATTTCGGCGCCTTCTTCGCCTACCTCGGTTGCGCTGGTTATGGCCTTGGTGGCGACCGCTTTCCCAAAACAGCGGTCTGGATTGCGCTCATTCTGGGTAAACGATTACTGAAATTGTCTAATATGGAGAAACCGACGCTACCATGCTTCAACGTTTAAGGGAACAAGTCCTCGAAGCCAACCTCGAACTCGTACGGCAGGGGCTTGTCCTCTACACCTTCGGCAACGCCAGTGGCATCTCCCGCGCCGAAGGTTTAGTCGTGATCAAACCCAGCGGAGTTCCCTATAAAGACCTGCGCCCCGATCATCTAGTCGTCACCGATCTGGCCGGCAACATCGTCGATGGCCATCTGCGGCCCTCCTCCGATCTTCCCACTCATCTCGTGCTCTACAACCAATTTCCTGAAATCGGCGGGATCGCCCATACTCACTCCGAATATGCCACCGCCTGGGCGCAGGCCCGCAAACCAATTCCATGCTTCGGCACCACTCACGCCGATTACTTCCACGGCGCCGTGCCTGTGACTCCCGAAATGTCCGACTCCGAAATTGCCGAAGACTACGAAAAGAATACCGGCCACGTCATCGTTCGCACTTTGCAATCAGCTAATCCGCTGACCTTACCCGGTATCTTGGTCGCCAATCATGGGCCCTTCGCCTGGGGTAAAGACTCGCGCGAAGCCGCTCATAACGCGGTTATTCTCGAGTCAATCGCGCGCATGGCATATCTCACGCTTGGCATTAATGCGACCGCACAGCCCTTGGGAACCGCCCTGCACAACAAGCATTACCTCCGAAAACATGGCAAAGATGCATATTATGGACAGTCCAATGGGCAACCCACGACTAATGATCGAGACCAGAAACAAAAACAGGAATCCTGAGCAGGAATCCTGACAAGAACGAACCATGATCTTGCTGCTCGCGACCGATGTTCCCGCCCACCTCGTCCGTCTCGCTCCGATTGATGTTGTCATCGTGGTTTTTTGTTTTGCCCTCGTACTTTCGATCGGATGGTACTTAAAGGGCCGCGCCAACACCGGCGAAGATTTCTTCATGGCCGGCCGTGAAATGACGGCGTGGGTCGCCGGTCTCAGTTTTCTCTCCGCCAATCTGGGCGCCCTCGAATTGATGGGCTGGGCCGGATCGGCCTACCAGTACGGTATTCTGGCCACACACTGGTATTGGATCGGCGCCATCCCTGCGATGCTTTTCCTCGCGCTCGTCATGATGCCGTTCTATTACATCTCCAAAACCCACTCCGTTCCCGGCTACCTCAAACTTCGTTTCGGTGAGCCCAGCCGAGCCCTCTCCGCGATTTCCTTCGCCTTCATGACTGTACTGATGAGCGGCGTCAACATGTTCGCCATGGCCAAGGTCATGCAAATCGTCCTCGGATGGGATATCAATTTCAGCATCTGGGTCTCGTCGCTGACCGTCGCCATCTACGTAACCCTCGGCGGCCTGCGCTCCGCCATCTTCAATGAAGTGCTGCAATTTTTTCTCATCTGGGCCGGCGCTCTGCTCATTCCCATTCTCGGCTTATATGAAGCCGGTGGCTGGACCAACCTCAAACTGCAAATCGCGCAACGAGCATCGTCGGAATACGTTCATCTCTGGTCCGGTCTAGGCTCGTTCTCGACTAATCCCATGGGTATCAATTGGGTCGGCATTGTTTTCGGACTAGGCGCGATTCTCTCCATGGGTTACTGGACCACCGACTTCCTGGTCGTCCAGCGCATCCTAGCCGCAAAAGATATTCGCAGCGCGGAAATGGCGCCCATCATTGGCGCCGCCTTCAAGATGTTTGTGCCGATCATAGTAATTCTACCCGGCCTCATTGGACTGGCCGTCTTACCCGAGAAGTTAGTCCCGGAATCTGTAGCTACTGTAACTGGAGGCCACAGTTACAACGACGTTCTTCCACTTATGCTGGCACGTTACTGTGGTCCAGGCTTGTTAGGCCTGGGAGTTACTGCCCTGATCGCCGGTTTCATGTCCGGCATGGCAGGCAATGTAAGTGCCTTCACTACCGTGTGGACCTACGACATCTATCGTCCATTTTTCAACAGTAACGGAAGCGACCATCATTACGTCAACGTAGGCCGCTGGACCACAGTAATCGGCGTACTAATCAGCGTAGGGACCGCCTATCTCGTAATGCAATTTGCCAGCATCATGGACTACGTCCAGGCCCTATTCAGTTTCTTCATCGCCCCGCTCTTCGGCACGGTCGTCTTAGGAATGCTCTGGAAGCGCGCCACTGGCCCGGGCGGATTCTGGGGCCTGCTCTGCGGCACGCTTTCCTCCATCAGCATGTGGGCATGGGTAAAGGTCGATCCGGCGGCACTTCGTTACGTAGCGCTTTCTCCCCACGCCAAAGGCCTGGCGCAGGATATGTTCCAGGCCCTCTGGTCCTTTATCGTCTGTGTCATCGTTACCCTAGTCGTGAGTTTGGCGACGAAACCCTTGCCTGACACGGCATTGACTGGCTTAGTCTACGGCCTGACGGAAGTTCCCTCCGTCGGCGACATCCCGCTGTACCAGAAGCCGCTTTTCTGGGCAGCCATAGTGACCGTGGTGTTTTTCGTGCTCAATATTATTTTCTGGTAAAGGTTGTCAATTATCTGGAGGCAAGCGGCATGATTTCAATCTGGTTCTTCATCGGAATTTCGCTAGCCGTGAATGGCGCGCTGATCCTCGCCGCGGGCATCTATCAGTTGATCAACCCTCCGGCGAATCCCGGCGTGGTGCTTTTTCATTTGCACGCCAACGTATGGTGGGGAGCCGCATTACTCATATTCGGTTTAGCCTATTGCTTCAAGTTTGCGTCAAAAAGAAATTCCTGACTGATAAGTGGAGAGTAAGATGCCGTCCAATCAAAGAAAGATGGTAATGGGAGTTATCGTCGGGAACCGTGGCTTTTTTCCCGATCACTTAGCCAAAAGCGGCCGCGAAGAAATTCTCAGCGTGCTGCAAAAGGCCGAAATCGAAGCCGTCGCACTTACTCCACAGGAGAGTAAGTACGGCGCAGTCGAGACCCGCGAAGAATCCCGCCGCTGCGCCGACTTATTCAAGCGTAATCGCGACCGCATCGACGGAGTTATAGTCACTCTACCGAATTTCGGCGAAGAGCGCGCCATCGCCGACGCCTTGCGCCTCGCCGATCTCCGCGTTCCAGTCCTGATTCAGGCCACGCCCGACGATCCCACCCAGATGACGATTGCCTCCCGTCGCGACAGTTTCTGCGGAAAAATGTCGGCATGTAACAACCTTCGCCAATATGGCATTCCCTATTCCATAACCACGCTCCACACAGAAAGTCCCAGTTCACCCGAGTTTGCCAACGACCTCGAATGGTTCGCCGCAGTCTGCCGCGTAGTAAAGGGATTTCGCAACCTGCGAGTCGGCGCCATCGGCGCGCGCCCAGCCGCCTTCAACACCGTTCGTTACAGCGAAAAGATTCTCGAATCCCAGGGCATCTCCATCGAAACCCTCGATCTCTCCGAAGTCCTCGGCCGCATCGATCGCATGAAAGACAACGATGACCATGCGCAAGCCAAGCTATCCGCCATCAAAAAGTATGTAGACTCCAGCAGCGTCCCCGCGCCCGCATTGCTAAAAATGGCAAAGCTAGGCGCAGTCATCGACCAGTGGATGGCCGCAACCGAAGTCGCCATCAGCGCCGTCCAGTGCTGGACTTCGATCGAAGAAAATCTCGGCGTCGTCCCCTGCACCATCATGAGCATGATGAGCAATGAACTCCTCTCCAGCGCCTGCGAGGTCGATATTTGCGGCGTCCTCGGAATGCACGCCCTGCAACTCGCGTCTGGCGCCCCATCTGCCCTCCTCGACTGGAACAACAATTACGGATCGGATCCAAACAAGGCAGTCTGCTTTCACTGCTCCAATCTGCCCAAACATTTCTTCCGCTCCGTGAAAATGGATTTCCAGGAAATCATCGCCGGCACTGTCGGCAAAGAAAACACATTCGGCACCTGCGTCGGCCTCATCAAGCCCGAAAAAATGAGCTTCGCCCGCTTCTCCACCGACGACACTGCCGGAAGAATGCGCGGCTACGTTGGCCAAGGCCGATTTACCGACGACCCGCTCAACACCTTCGGCGGCGCAGGCGTTGTCGAGATCGCGCGCATGCAAAAGCTGCTGCGCTACATTTGCGAACGCGGCTTCGAGCACCACGTCGCCGCCAATCTTTCCGCGGAATCATCGACCGTCGCCTCCGCCGTCCACGAAGCCGTCACGCGCTATCTCGGCTGGGATATCTACTTCCACGGGCGCGATAACGGAGCCTGCTGATGGCCATCGTAGCGGGAGTAGATTTCGGAACTCTGAGCGTGCGCGTCTCTCTGGTCGATAGCGAACGCGGCATGCTCCAGTCCGCCATCCAGGAATATCCGCTCCATCGCAAGCGCGAGGATCCTGAATACGCCACTCAATCCCACGACGATCACATGCGCGCCCTCGCCGCCGCCACGCGCGAAGCGCTGAAAAAGACCGCCATTAGCGGCGATCAAGTCGGGGCTATCGCCCTCGATACCACCGGTTCCTCCGTAATTCCCGTCGGCAAAAACATGCAGCCGCTCGGTGCGTATTACCTGTGGTGCGATCATCGCGCCAAAGGCGAAGCGGCCGAGATCACCGAAGCTGCCCATTGCGAAGGTCTCGAGGCCATTCAATGGTGCGGCGGCGTCTACTCCTCCGAGTGGGGATTTTCAAAACTCCTTCACTGGCTCCGCCACAATCCTGATCAACGCAAAGATTTTGTATCCGCCTTCGAACACTGCGACATGGTCGCCGCCACACTCTGCGGAATTACCGATCCGAAAAAAGTTAAGCGTAGCATCTGCGCCATGGGCCACAAGTGGCTCTGGAATCGCGCGCTGGGCGGCCTTCCCCCCGAAAGCTTTCTCGTAAAGGTCGATCCTCTGTTGCAAGGCGTCCGCGAAAAACTCGACGGCGAATACACAACCTCCGACCAAATCGCCGGCGCTCTCACCGAATTTTGGGCAGAAAAGCTCGGCCTCAAGCCCGGCATTCCAATCCCCGTCGGCGCCTTCGACGCCCATTGGGACGCCATCGGCGCGGGCTGCCGCACCGATGATATGGTCAACGTCATCGGCACTTCGACCTGCATCATCGGCATTACTCCCTCAGTGAGTCTGGTTCCGGGAGTGTGCGGCGTGGTCGAGGGCAGCGTTCATCCGCACCGCACCGGAATCGAAGCCGGTCTCTCTGCCGCTGGAGACATCTTCAACGCCATCGCAACCCGCGCCGGCACCACTGTCCAAGCTCTAAGCGTCGGCTTGGAAAATTATCGCGCCGGCCAGACCGGCCTTCTCCGCATGACCTGGGATAACGGCGACCGCACCGTCCTCGTCAATCCCAACCTGCGAGGCATCACGCTCGGATGGAATCTCCAAAGCACCGTGCAAGATGAACTCTTCGCCGCCATCGAAGGCACCGCCTTTCACACTCGCGTAATCCTCGATCGCATGGCCGACCACGGCGTACAAGTCAAACGTGTGATCAACGCCGGCGGCATCCCGCAAAAAAACGACGTACTGAATCAGGTTTACGCCAACGTATTAGGCCACCCAGTGCTGGTTCCCAGCAAAAGCGTAGTCAGCCTTGGCTCTGCGATTTTCGCTTTTCTCGCAGCCAAGACTTTCCCAACCATCGAAGCGGCGCAAGACAAAATTTGCCCTCCGCACCGCACTTTTATGCCGCAGGAATCCGCGCAACGTATCTACGCCGAGTTGTATTCTTTATATAGCAAGCTATATTTCGCTTTGGGGCGGCCCGGAGACGATCCCCTAAGCGTCGTGCTTCCGAAATTAATTGCCGTGGCAGCGTCCGTGGCCGGTCAGGCCACGCATTAGAACTGTAAGGAGCCATAATGAGCGTTCAACAAATTCGGCGGGCGATCGCGATCAGCACCATGTTAGCGGCGGTCAGTCTGATCGCCACAACCAAGATCGCGGAGGCAAAAACAAAAGTAACCATTGAGCCGTTTGGAAAAATGCCGGATGGAACTGCCGTGGAAATTTACACCCTCAGCGATGTTGCCTACGAAGCTCGCATCACCACCTACGGCGGAATTTTAGTTTCGATGAAAACGCCCGACCGCAACGGCAAGTCCGCCAACGTAGTGCTCGGCTTCGACGATCTCGACGGCTACGTCTCCAACTTCAACGGCCCGTCCAACGCCTTCTTTGGAGCGATCATCGGCCGCTATGCCAATCGCATCGCTCACGCCAGCTTTACTCTCGACGGCCAAAAATACTCGCTCCCTAAAAACAATGGCGACAATACTCTCCACAGCGGCCTCCACGGTTTCAACAATATGGTCTGGAAAGCGAAGCCAATCGCCAACGGAGTGGAACTGACTTACCTGAGCAAAGACGGCGAGGCCGGTTTCCCAGGCAACCTCACCGCCACCGTGAAGTACACACTTGTCAAAGGCGATCTGCGTATCGACTACGAAGCCACGACCGACAAAGACACCGTTGTCAATCTAACCAATCACTCCTATTTCAATCTCGCCGCTCAAGGCGACATCCTGAAGCACGAACTCACACTCCACGCTTCCCACTTCACGCCCGTCGACGCCGGATTGATTCCCACCGGCGAACTGAAGCCCGTAGAATCCACTCCGTTCGATTTTCGCAAGCCCACCGCGGTCGGCGCGCGCATCAGCGCCAACGATGACCAGCTTCATCTTGGTCGCGGTTACGATCACAACTGGGTGCTCGACAATAAGACCGGAAAATTAACCGAAGCCGCTGAACTCTTCGACCCCAGCAGCGGCCGAGTATTAAAAGTTTTAACCGATCAACCAGGCGTCCAGTTTTACAGCGGAAATTTTCTCGACGGCTCAGTCAAAGGCAGAGGCGGCAAGCCCTATGAACAGCACGCAGCCCTCTGTCTCGAGACGCAACATTTCCCCGATTCTCCAAATCATCCAGATTTCCCATCCACCGAGCTAAAGTCCGGCCAGCGCTACCACACGGTGACGATCTTCAGCTTCTCTGCCCGCTAGAGCCCGCATTGAATTCGCGCTTGAGACAACCAATTCGCTGGTCCAGGCTCACTCGCGGAGAATGTTATGTTGCCATCTTTATTCTCACGATCCTCATCACACGGCACTACGCAGCCGCGCCCGTCGCATTCAAGTTCGGCATCAGCAAAAACTTCGCCCCCACCTCCAGCCGAACATGGTGCCCGGCAAGCGACAGCACCGAACTCCCCTCCGGCCCACCACCAACATTCAACTTCACACCCTTGATGCCAACCACCATCCCCGGCAACACCGCCGTCGGACCCTGCTACACAGGAGGCGAAACATAAACCGTCGCCACCGCCTCTAATGCAACTCCCCATCCCCCGGCGCCACATCCGGAGTATCCACCTTCCGCGCCACCGCCGGATTCCCCATCGCCGGAGCCGGCCGAAATTCCCCCGGATCTTTCCCCGCCAGCGCCACATTCATAAACTGCATCCATATCGGCAGCGCCGCCCGCGCTCCCGTCTCTTTATCGCCGAGCGATTTCTTCTCGTCGTACCCAATCCACACTCCGCAAGTCAGCGTCGGAGAAAACCCGACAAACCACGCATCCGTAAAATCGTTAGTCGTTCCCGTCTTCCCCGCCAGCGGATACGGCATCTTCGAGGCTGCCACTGCCGTCCCGTGCAGCACTACCTCCCGCAGCATCGAGGTCATCACGCGAGCCGTCCGCGAACTCACCGCATCTTTAATATCCGAAAAATCCTCCTCCAGAATGCGCCCCTCGTAATCCGTCACCTTCGTGATATATCGCGGAGCCACGCGCACTCCGTCATTCGGAAACACGCTGAACGCCGAAGTCTGCTCCAGCGGAGTAATCTCCGCCGACCCCAGCGCTACCGGCAAATACGCCGGAATATTCGCCGTCACGCCAAACCGGTGCGCATAATCGATCACCGTCTTAATCCCCACATGATCAGCCAGCTTCAGCGCCGGAATATTCCGTGACTGCGCCAGCGCCCGCCGCAGCGTGATCGTCCCCTCAAATTTGCCGTCATAATTGTGCGGAGTATAAGGCCCGGAAGCCGTCTGAAAAGTTACCGGCGCGTCGACAATCGTATCGTCCGGGCTCCCACCCTCATCGATCACCGCCGTATAAACGTAAGGCTTGAACGACGATCCCACCTGCCGCAGCGCCTGCGTCGCGCGATTAAACTTCGAGAGATTAAAGTCGCGCCCGCCCACCATCGCCTTGATCTCTCCCGTAGCATTATCGATCGCGACCAGCGCGCCTTCCGCTCCCGAATCCTCTTCCAGGCTGACGCGCGCTTTTCCGCCCGCATCCAGCGCCAGCACTTTGACATAAACAATGTCGCCGACGTGAAGCATCTCCGGAATCTTCAGCTTGGCCTTCGGTTGAATCCAGCTCATATCCGCCGGCACCAGCGTAGCCATATGCGCCCCAAAGCGCACATCCGCCGCGCCTGGCGAAACCTGCATCACCTGCGCGTGCACATATCCATTCACCTCCGGCCCTTGATCCCAATCCGGATCCTCATATTTATCGATCTTCTGCCCCTCCGCAATCACATTCAAAAGTTTCCCGCGCCAACCATGCCGCCGCTCGTAAGCCGCCAGCCCATCGAGCAGCGCCTGCCGCGCCGCCTTCTGCATATCCATATCAAGCGATGTATAAACTCGCAGCCCGCCTTCGAGCACCTGATCGCTCCCATACTTCGCTTCCAGATATCGCCGAATCTCCTCCACATAATGCGGAGCCAGCGCATTCTGATCCTTCTGTAAATTGAGCGCGAGCGGCTTGCTCTTTGCCTCCGCCGCCTGTGCCGCCGTGATCTTTCCGTCCTCGAGCATTGCATTCAGCACGAGATTGCGCCGCCTCAGCGCCCGCTCCGGATGCGTGATGGGCGAATAGTATTGCGGAGCTTTCGGCAATCCCGCCAGCAGCGCCGCTTCTTCCAATGTCAGTTTCTTAGCCGGTTTGCTGAAATAATATTCCGACGCCGCCTCATACCCGTAAGCGCCGTGCCCCAAAAATATCTGGTTGGCGTAAAGCGTAAAAATCTGCGGCTTCGTAAACCGCCGCTCAATCTGGATTGCCAGCAACGCCTCCTGCACCTTCCGATAAAACGACCGGTCCGGAGACAAAAACAAATTGCGCGCCAGCTGCATCGTCAGCGTCGATGCTCCCTGCACCTTCCCGCCCGATTCAATATCGCGATAAGCCGCGCCGATAATACGCCAAACGTTGATCCCCGAATGCCGATAAAAATCTTTGTCCTCAATCGAGATCAAAGCATTGCGCAGCACCTCCGGATAATCGTCATACGCTGCAATCACCCGCCGCTGCAAAGCAAACGTCCCAATTACTCTCCCCTGTCCGTCATAAAGCTCCGTGACCGAGCTGGGACGATAACGTTCCAGCTCTTCAACCTGAGGCAGATCAGTCGAATAAACCAATAGCAGCCCAACCGTCGCGCCCACCGCGGCCGAAAGCAGAACGAGAAATCCAAACAGCACCCGTCCCACAAGCTTCCGCCCGGCAATTTCAATCGCAGGAAGATGTTGGTAAATAATTTTCATCAGCGCGCCGAAACGCAAGTTTCAATGTTTCAGAGTTTCAAGGTTTTAAGGTGTAAGGTGTTTCAATGTTATCGCAAGCGCCAGCGACCAGGCTTCACATTCCGCGCGCAAAAAAAATCGCCCGCCAAAGCGAGCGATTATAAGACTTTGAAACCTTGAAACTCTGAAACCTTGAAAACCTGATTTTTACCCCTTCCGGTTCTTCAAAACTTCCAACGCCTTGTTCAGCTGATCGTCCGGCTGGTTCTTCGGCTTCTCATCCTTCTGCGCCGCCGATTTATCCGGAGCCGCCTCATCATCATCCGGCAATCCGCCATCATCCTCGGCCGCATCCGCCACCAGCACATTCGGCGTCACCGCCACATCTTGAATCGCCTTCCCGCTCGGCGAATAATATTTCGCAATCGAAAGAATCAGCGCCGAATTATCCGGCATCTCGATCAGCTTCTGCACCGATCCATCGCCGAAAGTCTTATCCCCCACCACGTCCCCGCGAGCATTCTCCAGAATCGCCGCCGCCACAATCTCCGCTGGCCCCGCCGTCCCCCGATTCACCAGCACCACTACCGGCAGCTTCGTGATGTCCTTCGAAGCATCGGCATTAAACGCCTCGCGCGGAAACTTCTGCCCCTGCAAATAAGTAATCGTCCCATGATCCAGAAACAGGTTCGCCGTGGCCACGCCCTCAGCCTCCACACCGCTAGCCGAGTTCCGCAGATCAAGCACCAGCTTCTTCGCTCCCTGCCGCTGCAGGTCACGAATCTTGTCAGCAATCTCCTGCGTCTTCCCCTCCGGGAACGCGTCCACCTGTATGTAGCCAACGTTATCCGCCAGCATCTTCTCGTTCACCGGAGGAATCGCAACGATATCGCGCGTGATCACAATCTTCTGCGGCTCCGCCCGCCGCGGCCGCACCACCGCCACCGTCACCGTCGACCCTACGTCGCCCGTCAATAGGCTGTGAATCTCAGCCAGCGAGATGTCGTGTGTGCTCTTACCCTCGATCGATTCGATAATGTCCTGGTTGTCGATCCCAGCCTTCTCCGCCGGCCCTCCCGGAATCACCGCCACCACCGCCGCATATCCAAAACGCTTCGAGACAGTGGCGCCAATATCCGCCTTCCCGCCACTCTTCGTCGTCTTGTAGTGCTTGTATTCCTCGGCCGACAAATAGCTCGAATTGGCATCCAGCGATTCCAGCAGCCCGTGCAGCGCACCATCCGTCACGCCCGCAATATTCGGCTCTTCTACATACTCCAGCCGAATCCGCGACAGCACTTCGCTGTACACCGACAACTGCCGATACGCCCCATCATTCGAAGACGCCCGCACGTTGACAAAACCGCCCACCACCGTGAACAGCAGAATCGCCAGCGAGCTGGCAATAATCGTGATCTTCAACTTCGTCGACATAATTTAATCTTCACTTCTTGATTCGGATTTTGCGACACAAAGCCCCAAGTTACCGCTATCACATTATAACTGTTAGGATGCGCCCACCGCACCAAGAGTTAAGTCCAGAATCGGCTACTCGTATCTGAGCCCCCCAGATGCTAAGCCCCTGCGTAAATCAAGTAGAATGATGTGTTTAGCTGGATGTATCGTAGCCGACGGGTTTTGTCCTTGCATCTGGGTGGCGCAGCGCTTCAGCGCTGCGATAAGAACTCCTTTTCAGTACCGGCTTTAGCCGCTGGGGGAGACTACCGAGCGCCCAACGAGTGTTCAGCAACCTCTTCAGCCGCCACCGCCAACGCCATTACGTTCGCCCTTCCAGCAACTCAACAATCTCCCCATGCCCCTTTTCCCGCGCAACCTCCGCCGCAGTCTTCCCCGCATCATTCGCTAGCGAAGCATCCGCCCCGTGCTCAAGCAACATTTCCACCATCGCTCTATCCCCATTCTGCGCCGCCGCATGAATCGGAACCCACCCTCCCTGCTGCCGCGCATTCACCGGCGCTCCCCGCTCGACGAGCAGCCGCGCCGCTTCCAGATTGCGAGCCAAGGCCGCCGAATGCAGCGCCATCACCCGAGTCGGATTCGCCGCCACCACATCGACTGCCGCTCCATGCTCCAGCAACAGCCGTGCCGCCTCAGGCTGGCCAAAGAAACACGCGAAGTGCAGTGCCGTAAAACCATCCTTTGAAGCCGAGTCGATCGAACCCCCAATCGGCAAATCATCAATACAACTCTTGAGCCGATCCAACCGCCCCAGCCCCGCCGCCTCGAAAATATCGAGCTTCTTCTTGCCCGCAATCAGTTCCGCCAAGTCACGCTGTCCGCGATAAAGACATTGCATCAGCAGGCTCACCCCCATAGCATCGCGCGCTTCAGAAGCGCCGGGATCCTGTTCCAGAATTCGTCGCAAACCATCCCCATCGCCCGCTTTCAAAAGCTCAAAACAACGCTGGAAGTCCGTCATAAAGCGCTCCTATTACTTAGCACTGCTAACGAATTATAGGATCCGCATTCCTCTTGTCAAGATAATTGTTAGCACCGCTAAGCATCCCAATGCTAAGCTTTTTGTCGTATGTCAGATTTGAAGAAGCCCAGCCGTTTCGAAGTAGCCGACCGCCTGCACTCCGCCGCCATTCATCTTCTCCGCCACGCCCGCAAGCAAGACGCTCTCGCCGGAGTCGGCCCCGCCCGCCTTTCCGCGCTCTCCGTCCTCGTCTTCGGAGGCCCCATGGCGTTACGCCAATTGGCCGCCGCCGAGCAAGTAAAAGCCCCCACCATGAGCCGCATTGTCGCCGGCTTGCAGGGCTCCGGCCTGGCGAAAATCGAGACCGACGCGCACGATGCGCGTAGGATTCGCGTGACCGCAACCGCGAAAGGAGAACGCCTGCTCCAGCAGGCAAGAACGCGGAGAGTACAACAACTAGCGGAAATTCTCAGCGAGGCGACGCATCGAGATCTAGATACTCTCCTGCGCGCAGCACAGTTAATCGAACAAGTAGTGAAGCAGGCCGCGGACAGGAAGCAATAAGCCGCGCGCTTCGCTCTCTTAGCCGATGCTGAAGAACTCTAATCGATCGGGCTTCGGGAAAGGCACGAGCTCACAGGCTGCGGAAAAACTTCCCGCGCGGCGGCTTTGGGTAATGGCACGAGTTCCACTCGTGCCGCTAAGCCGCTGAAGATGTGTCCGCGCTTTAGCGCCTGCGGTCAGCTTCTAACTAGTTCCGTGAGTTTTTCAGCAGCCTGCTAGGCCACAGGATTACTCAACTTCCCAATCCCCTCAATCAATACTTCAACGACATCCCCAGCCACCACCGGCCCAACACCCTCAGGCGTCCCGCTAGCAATCAGATCCCCCGGCTCCAGTGTCATGATCTGCGAGATATAGCGAATCACCGTGCCCAGCGAAAAAATAAAATCGCGCGTGTTGCCCGACTGCCGTACCTCGCCATTTACGCGGGTTTCCACCTGCACGCCCTTCCACGGATTCACCTCGTCCGAGACCAGCGGCCCCACCGGGCAAAAAGTATCGTAGCCCTTGCCCCGCACCCACTGACTGTCTTTTTTCTGCAGATCGCGCGCCGTGAAATCATTCACGCAGGTGTAGCCCAAAATATAAGGACGCACATCTTCGTTTTCGTCCAGCCGGTGGCAGCGCCGCCCAATCACAACTCCCAGCTCACCCTCATAATCCGTGCGCTCAGAAATTGCCGGCCGCACAATCGTCCCGCCCGTCGCCAGCAAAGAAGAAGGCGGCTTAAAAAACAGCAGCGGCTCCGTCGGAACCTCATTGCCCAATTCGGCCGCATGCTCCTTATAATTACGCCCCACGCAAACAATCTTCGAAGGCTGCACCGGCGCCAGCAAATGAGCCTCGACCAGCGGAATCCGGTCCATCCGCCGGCTAGGCAGGCTCTCCACATCGCCGTCGCTATGGTGTGGCGGCTGGAGCAGCAGGCGCGTAATCTCTTCTTCCCCGCTGCCCACAACAGTTTCGACTAGCCCGTAATGGGCAGATCCGTTAAGCGCAAATCGGCAATATTTCATCGCACTTTCATTCAAACACAATTAAGCGAAATAAAAACACAACTCAGCGAAAAATCTGACTCGTGGCTAGCCCCAACTTTCCCCTGTGTCCTTGTGCCCTCCGTGGTAAAGCTCTCGCCGCGACCGCGCAGCTGTCGTCTACGGTACCGCCTCGCTAGTCTCCTCCGACCGCCCACTCTCATTTCCCCGCACATCCACCGCAGAAACCGAATACGTGTAAGTCTTGCCCGATTCCACCGCCATATCCCGATAAGCAGGCGATTTCACCAGCTCCAAATTCACCCTAACCATCCTCTCGCCCGCGCCGCCGCCCGTTTCCGATCGATAAACGTTGTATCCCGCCAAATCTGCATTCGTCACCGGAGCCCATATCAAATCAATAAACGGCTTCTGCCCCTCACCCGAATAAGCCGCCTGCAACCCCGTAGGCACCGACGGGGGAAACACATCATGCGCCACCACCCTCACCGGAGCGCTGTCATCCCCCTCCACTTGGACCTCGTCATCCGCCCGCTTGACGATCGTCACCGCAGTAACGCGGTAGAGATAAGTCTTCTCCCATTCAAAACTCGAATCCATGAAATGCACAACACCGTGCTCGAAAGCAACCTCGCCCGCAATCGTGTCCTTGCCCGTGCTTTCGTCACGCCGATAAACGCGATACCGAACCTGCAACCCCGGTGATTTCCCGCTCGGTTCATCAAAACATTTCTGCGTCTCGCCCGCAGCCGGCGAAGTACTGTTCGTCCCAGTAACGCCAGTCCAAGTAAGCTCCACGCCCTCGCCATTGAGCGCAGCAGCCACATCGCCCGGCGGAGGCAGCGTCGCCACCGCCGGCACATGCACGCGATTCGACAATCCAGCCCCTCGCGCGTTGCGGTTCAGCACCTCGACCGCATAAGTCAACTCCGCCGCCGGATCCGCTCGCAACAAATTTGCCGGCAGAGTATCCGTGTAGGCTTCGGGCGTCTGCTTATCGGGAGCAGACTTCCGCTCACTACGACGCTGCGCGACCGCCTTATGCGGCACGGCCGGCGGCGCCGGCAACAAAGCCGTGGGATTTCCGCATTGCGTAATTTCACTTTCAACGCTGCGGCAGACGAGCGTCGGCCCTATATAGCGCACACTCTGCCGGTCAGTAGTGAGAGTAGGCTCGCTCCAGTTGAGCGTAACGCGATCGCCCTTTCGGCTGGCCCGCAGATCCGTAGGCGGCTTGGGAAGCTCAAGCGACGGCGGCAGCGGAGGCCCAGTCTGCGCGCAACTGGCGAGTAGCACGCAGAGTGCCGCCATCGTGAAGAACTTTCCAGGCTGTGCTTTCATTCGGAAAAAAACGGAAAAGAAAAGAGTATCAGAGGCAGGAGTACAGCAGATCCCAGAATGAAGCAGACGAAAAAAATAGAGATCGTTGCCCGATCTTCCCTGTGAAACTCTGTGACCCCTGTGGTGAAGCTCTTCTACAGAATGTATCTCGACAAATCCTGATCCTTAACAATCTCGCTCAACATCTTCTGCACATAAGCCGAATCCACCGCGAACGTCTGCCCCTTTTTCTCCGGAGCCTCAAAGCTAATCTCATCCAGCACCCGCTCCATAATCGTGTGCAGGCGCCGCGCGCCGATATTCTCCGTTCCTTCATTCACCCGAACGCAAAGCGCGCCACTTCTTCCAGCGCATCAGGAGTGAATTCCAGCTTCACTCCCTCAGTCTCGAGCAGCGCAATATACTGCCGCGTTAGCGACGACTTCGGCTCCGTCAAAATCCGCACGAAATCCGCCATCGTAAGCGACTGCAATTCCACGCGAATCGGAAATCGCCCCTGCAATTCCGGAATCAGATCGCTAGGCTTCGAAACGTGAAACGCCCCCGCCGCAACGAACAGTATGTGGTCCGTGCGCACCATGCCATAACGCGTATTGACCGTCGTGCCTTCGACAATCGGCAAAATATCGCGCTGCACGCCTTCGCGCGAAACGTCCGGCCCGTGCCCGCTTTCGCGCCCCGCGATCTTGTCAATCTCATCCAGAAAAATAATCCCCGAATTTTCCACGCGATCAATCGCAACGCGCGTCACCTGCTCCATGTCGATCAACCGCTGCTCTTCTTCCTGGATCAAATACTCGAAGGCCTCGTTGACCTTCATCTTCCGCTTCTTAGTCCGCTGGCCAAAAATGTTCGGCAACATATCCTTAATGTTGACGTCCATCTCTTCGACGCCTTGGTTCGAGATAATTTCAAACGACGGAAAATTCCGCTCCCGCGTTTCAATCTCCACCGTGCGATCGTCGAGCTTCCCTTCGCGCAACTGCTGCCGCAATTTCTCCCGCGTGCGATTCGATGATTCAGGCAGGCTGGTGCTGGCGTCAATCACCACGCCCCCAGACGACGATCCAGATGAGCCCGAATCCGACGGCCGCGGCGAAATCGGCGGCAACAAAATATCCAGCAGCCGCTCCTCCGCATTCAACTCCGCCTTATCCGCAACGTCCTCCAGCTTTTCTTCCCGCACCATCTCGATCGCAATCTCAACCAGATCGCGAATCATCGACTCCACATCGCGCCCCACGTAGCCGACTTCCGTAAACTTCGAAGCCTCAACTTTGAGAAACGGAGAATTCGCCAGCTTCGCCAGCCGCCGAGCGATCTCCGTCTTCCCCACGCCCGTCGGCCCAATCATGATGATATTTTTCGGAATAACTTCTTCCGCCATCTCCGGAGTAAGCTTCTGCCGCCGCATGCGATTGCGCAGCGCAATCGCCACCGCGCGCTTAGCGTCCTTTTGCCCGACAACATACTTGTCAAGCTCCGTGACAATCTCGCGCGGAGTCAGCTCATCGAGCGTGACTTGCTCTTCTTCAGCGGTTCCAGGTAAATAAATAGCCATAAAAAAAATTCGATCGCTATTCGTCCTTCGCTATTCGCGCCGGTGCGGATGGTGTTGCGAACGACGAACAGCGAACGACGCGCAGCTAGAGCTCCTCAATCGTAATCCTCTCATTTGTATAGATGCACATCCGGCTGGCAATCTTCATCGCTTCTTCGGCAATCTGACGCGACGAGAGCTGCGTGTGATCCGCCAGCGCCTGTGCCGCCGCCTGCGCAAACGGACCGCCCGATCCAATCGCCGCAATCCCCGTATCCGGCTCGATCACATCCCCCTGCCCGCTCAGCAAAAACGTGGCTTCCTTGTCCGAAACCAGCAGCAAAGCCTCAAGATGCCGCAAATACTTGTCCGTCCGCCAGTCCTTAGCCAGCTCCACCGCCGACCGCCCAATATTGCCGTGATACTGCTCCAGCTTAGCCTCGAACCGGCTAAACAAAGTAAACGCGTCCGCCGTAGACCCGGCAAAGCCGGCCAAAATCTTGTCCTGATAAAGCCGCCGGATCTTCTTAGCCCCATGCTTGATCACCGATTCGCCCAGCGTAACCTGCCCATCCCCAGCCATAACCACTGAGTTGTCGCGCCGCACGCAAAGCACGGTAGTAGATCGAATTCGGCGCGGTGCGGGAGTATCGCCGTCATTTTCCGTGGTCTTAACTACTAGAGAGTTCTTCTTCATGAGCGCAATCTTTGATTATAGCAGCGCACAAGCAGGCGAGTTTTGCTGTTGTATTTCCTTCGTGTGCCTTCGTGACCTCTGTGGTTAATGGTTTCGCCGACAGCACTTCGCTGATGGGATTATTCGTCCACTTAGGATTCGTCGTACCGATCGCCCGCAAAAGCTCACCGCCCCATCCTGTAAAATCCCTCTAGCGCACCCGGAGCCATTCCCCTTTGTCGTTCCTCGATCAACTCAATCCGCAACAACGCGAAGCCGTCGAAACCACCGAAGGCCCCGTCCTGATCCTCGCCGGAGCCGGCAGCGGCAAGACTCGAGTCATCACCTTCCGCATCGCCTACCTCATCGAAAAAATCGGCGTCATGCCCGAATCCATCCTCGCCATGACCTTCACCAACAAGGCCGCCGCCGAAATGGCCGAACGCGTAGAAAAACTAGTCGGCGGGCTTACCATCGCCAAACCAGTAATCTCCACCTTCCACTCCTTCTGCGTGCGCATATTGCGTCGCGATATCGAAGCCCTCCGAATCCCCTCGACCGTCCCCGGCCAGCTCCCCATCGGCCTGACGAAAAATTTCGTGATCTACGACGAAGCCGACCAGCAGCAGGTAGTCAAAGGCATCATGCGCCGCCTCGGCCTCGACGACAAACAACTCACGCCGCGTAACGTCCTCTCCCGAATTTCCTGGGCCAAGAATCACATGCTCGATCCCCAGGAAATCTATCTGCAATCCGCCGATCCAAAGACTGAAAAAATCGCCCACATCTTCGAGGAGTACCGCAAAGAACTGCTCAAAGCGAACGCCATGGACTTCGACGATCTTCTTCTCGAAGCCATGCGCCTGCTCAAATCGGTCGCCGCAGTGCGCGACTACTACAATCGCCGCTTCCAATACATTCTCGTCGATGAGTATCAGGACACGAACCGCCCGCAATACGAACTGATGCGCCTCCTGGCCGGCACCGCGCACAACATATGCGCGGTAGGCGATGAAGATCAGTCCATCTACTCCTGGCGCGGAGCCGACATTCGCAACATCCTCGAGTTCGAGCACGACTTCCCCGAAGCAAAAATCGTTCGCCTAGAAGAAAACTACCGCTCCACCCAAAACATTCTGGGCGCGGCGTCCGCAGTGGTCGCCAACAACGTCCGCCGCAAGGGCAAAAATCTCTGGACCTCCCGCCAAGGCGGAGCCAAACTCGGCTACTACGAAGCTCCCGACGGAGAAAACGAAGCCCTCTTCGCCGCCGACACCATCAACCGCTACGTCCGCCAAGCCGCCGAAAACGGAGACACCGCCCGCGCCGCCGTCCTCTACCGCACCAACTCGCAATCGCGATTGTTCGAAGAAGCGATGCGCCGCTACCAGCTGAAATACCACGTCGTAGGCGGATTCTCCTTCTACGAGCGCGCCGAAATCAAAGACCTGATCTCGTATCTCAAAGTCGTCCTCAACCCCGACGATTCCGTCTCCCTCCTGCGCGTAATCAACACTCCCGCCCGCGGCATCGGCAAAACGACAATCGAAACGATCGAGCAACTAGCGCTAGAAACCGGCCTCTCCCTCTGGGGAGCATTACGCGAAGCCATCACTCGACAGTTACTACCCGCAAGAGCGCTAGCCGCCCTAAAAAGCTTCCGCGATCTAATCGAAGACGCCCATGCCATGTTAGCCGGCACCTACGTAGACCAACTGGAACAAAGCGCCAAAACAACTGACGCCAATGTCCCGCAGCCCATCGAAAAACTGTCTGCGCAGGCGCCCAAGCCAGAAGTCTCCGACACCGACTTCGACCCCACCAACTTCAGTTTCGATTTCGGAGCCAACGAAGATACTCCGTCAAGCAGCAGCGATGCCGCCGCGAGTGACGAAGACGAGGAAGTGCAGGATGCCCGCCAAGACATCCCGCAGGAAGCCGACGCCGCAACCGCAGCCGACGGTTTCCGCGCCCCCGGAGCCGCCGCCAACACCGCTGAGCTTCTAAAATTCCTGATCGATCGCACCGGCTACATCAAGCAACTAGAAGAAGAGGACACGCCCGAAGCTTTCTCCCGCATCGAAAATCTCCGCGAACTGGTCAACGCCGCCATGGACTCCCGCGATCGCGGCGAAACCCTCGACCAGTTCCTCGACCACGCCGCCCTGGTCAGCGACGCCGACCAATACGACGAGCAGGCGCAGATCACCCTTATGACCCTGCACGCCGCCAAGGGCCTGGAGTTTCCGCTGGTCGTCCTGGCCGGAATGGAAGAAGGCCTCTTTCCGCATTCGCGCACGCTCATCGAGCCAGATCAGATCGAAGAAGAGCGCCGCCTCTGCTACGTAGGCATGACCCGCGCCATGGACACGCTGATCCTCTCCCGAGCCGTCTATCGCCGCCGCTACGGCACCGACATGCCCGAAGCCAGCGTCCCCTCAAGATTCCTCGAAGAAGTCCCGCCCCAATTAGTAGAAGAACTAGGAGGCTCGCGCCGACGGTCCGCTCATGCCGGAACAATTCACGAACGTCCAACTCACGTGGGGACGGGCGCCTTCACCCGTCCAGCGGGGCGAAGCCCCGCAGCCGCCGAAACCACTCACTACTCCTACGAAGACGAAGATCAAAGCGCCGCCTGGAATCCCGCCCGAGTCAAGCCAACTCCAAAGACGCCGACGCCGCTGCGCCAATATAACTCGATCGACAACATCGCCGAATTCTTCGCCTCCCGCGGCAAGAAATTCAAAGTCCCGAAAATGCTCCCCGACGAGCCCACCGGCAAGCGTGGATTCCGCCCCGGCCAAAAGGTCAAGCACCCGAAATACGGCGAAGGAACCGTCTATCAGCGCGAAGGAGATGGGGAAGACGCCAAGATTACGGTACAATTTCCTCGCTTCGGTTTAAAAAAGCTGGTAGAGCGCTACGCCCAACTAGAGAAGGCTTAGCAATTTGTCGGCTGTGCTTTTTGTCAGTTTTGCCTTTTGTCAGCTGTGCTTTTTGTCGGCTTCACTTTTTGTCAGCTTTGCTTTTGGGTGGCGCAGCGGTTTACCGCTGCGATAAGAATTTGGTTTTGATTTCGCCTTTAGGCGCTGAGGTCGTCCTCTCCGTCGGCGAATGATTTGGTCCGCACCATACTTTTGCTCGTGCAGCTAAGCTGCAAAAACGCATACGCGCTTCGGCGCCTGAGCTAAGTTTTGTTGCGTCTCGCAGTTCGAACAAGAAAATTAAACCCCGCGCGCCCAGCGCACGGATATTCTGTAGATCAGAGGAAATGAATCGCAATCATGGCCGACACAACAAAACTAACCAAAGAAGAGCGCAAGAAAACCAAGCGAGCCTCCCGCAAAAAGACGAAAGCGGAAAAGCCGAAAAAGCCCCGCGACTACGCCCGCGGATCGAAAAAGCGCAAGGTGAAAAAGCTGGCGCGCGGCCAGGCAAAACGTTAGCCTAATCCGGCGAACTCCGGGCATGGGCCACAAACCCATGCCCGACTAACTCTCTGAGGAGAGAGCGAACCCTTGTCACCACCGCCCACCGAGCCCGCCGCCCAGCCCGCAGCAGAAGTCATCCGCACTTCCACCAGCCAAGCCTTCTGTTGCAAGTCGATCGACAAGCTGATCTCGGACTCGGAGAACCCGGAGCACCGCCTCAGCAAAACGCTAGGTCCGTGGTCGCTCACCGCGCTAGGCATCGGCGCCATCATCGGCTCAGGAATCTTCGTCCTCACCGGCACCGCCGCCGCCGGAGAATATTTCCAAGCCCCCTCCATCCTCCACGCGCAAGCTCTCGACCTGATTGTCAATTTCCTCCGCACCGGCACCACCGCCGGAGCTCTCATGCACGGCCGTCCGCCCGCCGGGCCGTCGATTGCAATTTCATTTTTTCTCGTAGCAGTCGCCTGCAGCTTCGCCGGCCTCTGCTATGCCGAGCTGGCCTCGATGATCCCCATCGCCGGCAGCGCCTACACCTACTCCTACGCAACCCTAGGCGAAATCTTCGCCTGGATCATCGGCTGGGACCTAATCCTCGAATACGTAGTCAGCAACGTGGCCGTAGCCGTAGGCTTCGCCGGATACACAAAAGCGCAATTCGCCGCCTTCGGCATCAACCTGCCCGATAAGTGGTCGAGCCCGGTCTGGGCCTCCGGACAATGGACCGGCGCCTACTTCAATCTCCCCGGCTTCTTAATCGTTTTCATCCTCACACTGCTCCTAGTCCGCGGCGTCAAAGAATCCGCCGAGACCAACAACATCATGGTCGCCGTCAAAATCGGCGCAATCCTCACCTTCCTAGTAGTCGGCGGAATGCTAGTCAAGCCCGCCAACTGGACGCCCTTCGCCCCCTCCGGCTTCGCCGGCATCGTCACCGGGGGCGCCATCGTCTTCTTCACCTACATAGGCTTCGATTCCGTCTCCACCGCCGCCGAAGAATCGCGCAACCCGCAAAAAGATTTGCCCTTCGGCATCATCATGTCGCTAGTCGTCTGCACCCTGCTTTACGTCGGAGTCGCCCTAGTCCTGCTCGGCATGATGAAGTACACCACCTTCGTCTCTGGAGAAGCCGCCGACGCTCCCGTCGCCTACGCCATGAAATATCTAGGCGTGCATCCCTTCTTCCGCTCGGTTATCGTAATCGGCGCGCTCACCGGCATGATCTCGTCGCTGCTCGTCTTCCAATACGGCCAGGCCCGCATCTGGTACGCCATGTCGCGCGATGGCCTCTTGCCAAAATTATTCTCCGCCGTCCATCCAAAATACAAAACGCCCTACTGGTCCACCTGGATCGCCTGCTTCGCCGTAGGCATCCCCGCCGGACTCGTCGATATCGGAGACGCCGCCGACCTGGCCAACATCGGCACCCTCTTCGCCTTCGTCCTAGTTTCTCTAGGAGTAATTCTCCTGCGCCGCAATCAGCCCGACCGCAAGCGCGCCTTCCGCGTCCCCTTCGTCCCCTGGTTCCCGCTAATCTCCGTTGTCCTCTGCGGCGGCCTGATGCTAGGCCTAACCCTAATCACCTGGCTCCGCTTCGTAATCTGGCTGGCGCTAGGATTAATGATCTACATCTTCTACAGCCGCCATCACAGCGAGTTCAAAAAGATCGGGTGATCGGATCATCGGGCCATCTGTCCGCGCCAAACAAATTCTGTCATCTCGACCGAAGCACCACCTAGCTCTGTCATCCCGACCGCAGCGCAGGCGAAGCCAAGCGCAGTGGAGGGACCTTGTGTTTTTTCAACTACCTTGTATTCCTACTCCGGCCGTCTGAAGATGCGTCGTGTTTTCAGAGACCGCACACTAGCAAGGCTTATGAAACCATCTTTAAAATGCCGCCTTAGGCCTCAGATCACCCGATTGTTCTAAAATCACCCCATGCCCTCGGACCCCTCCCACTTCATCCGCACGCTCCCGAAGGCCGAGCTCCATCTCCATCTAGAAGGCTCCATCGAACCCTCCACCCTCCTAGAACTCCGCCAGCGCCACAACATGCCCGGCGCAACGCCGGCCGAAGTCGCCCAACTCTATAACTACAGCGACTTCACCGGATTCCTCTCCGCCTTCAAAGACGTCACCGGACACCTGCGCACTCCCGAAGACTACGAACTCATCACTTACCGTCTAATGGAGCGCCTCAAAGCGCAGAACATCCTTCACGCCGAAGTCATCGTCTCCGTCGGCGTCTGCCTCTGGCGCAAACAGGATTTCCCCGCCATCTTCGAAGGCCTCGAACGCGGCCGCCAGGGCGGCGAAAGAGACTTCGGCATCTCGCTCCTCTGGATCTTCGACGCCATCCGCCAGTTCGGAGCCGAGAAAGCCCAGCCCGTCGTCGACCTAGCCATCCAATTCCACGACCGCAACGTAATCGCCTTCGGCATCGGAGGCGACGAGCGCGCCGGACCTCCCGAGTGGTTCGCCGCCGTCTACGCGCGCGCCGCCGAGCACGGCCTCCATCTCACCGCCCACGCCGGAGAAACCGCCGGACCCGATTCCATCTGGGGAGCCCTCAACCTCAAAGCCGAACGCATCGGCCACGGCCTGACCGCCGCGCAAGATCCCGAATTAATTGAAGAATTATCCGAGCGCCAAATCCCCATAGAAATCTGCCTGACCAGCAATCTCCGAACCGGCGTCTGCGCCGATCTCACACAACATCCCGTCCGCCGCTACTTCGACCAGGGCCTGATGCTAACCCTGAACAGTGACGACCCCGCCATGTTTCATGCCACGCTCGTCAACGAATACGCCCTAGCCCAACAAACCTTCGCTTTTACCGATGAACACCTCCGAGAACTAGCCCGCAACTCCTTCGAAGCCTCCTTCCTCGCAGCAGAAAAGAAAATAAAATTCCTAAATCTCTTCGACGCCGCCACCGTCCGCTAGTAGACCACGCTGTTCGCTGTTCGCTGTTCGCCCGTCGCGGTCCGGCTTTTAAGCGAACAGCGAACGACGAATAGCGCGACGAGGCCCCATCACATCCCCCTGTGCCACCAATCACACCCCGCCTCCCACCCTCGCCTATAATGTCCCCTATGAAACTCGAAGAAAAAATCGCCGAACTGAAAAAACGCGACCAGATGGCGCTCGAGGGCGGGGGCGCAAAGCGCCGCGAGCGCCAGCACAAAGAAGGCAAGATGTCCGCCCGCGAGCGCGTCGAATTCCTCCTCGACGAGGGCACCTTCGAAGAAACCGACAAGCTCGTCACCCACCGCTGCCACGACTTCGGAATGGCCGAGCAGAAATATTTCGGCGACGGTTTCATCACCGGCTATGGCCGCGTCGAAGGACGCCTGGTCTACGTCTTCGCGCAAGACTTCACCGTCTTCGGCGGCTCGCTCTCCGAAGCCAACGCGCAAAAAATTGTCAAGATCATGGACCTCGCCGCCAAGATGGGCGCTCCCGTCATCGGCCTCAACGACTCCGGCGGAGCCCGCATTCAAGAAGGAGTCATGTCGCTAGCCGGCTACGCCGACATCTTCCTTCGTAACACCCTCTACAGCGGAGTCGTCCCCCAAATCTCCGCCATCATGGGCCCCTGCGCAGGCGGAGCCGTCTACTCTCCCGCCATCACCGATTTCATTCTCATGGTCGACCAGACCTCCTACATGTTCATCACCGGCCCCGACGTGATCAAAACCGTCACCCACGAAGAGGTCACCAAAGATCAGCTCGGCGGAGCCCACACTCACAACGAAATCTCCGGCGTAGCCCACTTCATGTGCCGCGACGACGCCGAATGTCTCTCCATGGTCCGCGAGCTGCTGAGCTTCATCCCCTCGAACAATCTCGAAGACCCGCCGCGCAAGGCTTGCACCGATCCGATCGATCGCTCAGACGACAAGCTAGACACGCTGATCCCCGATCAATCCAACATGCCCTACGACATGAAAGACGTGATCCACACCGTAGTCGACGACGGATATTTTTTCGAAATCCACGAGCACTACGCCAAAAACATCGTAGTAGGATTCGCCCGCTTCAACGGCAAGCCCGTAGGCATCGTGGCCAATCAGCCCGCCATGCTGGCTGGCACGCTCGACATCAACGCGTCTGTAAAAGGCGCGCGCTTCGTCCGCTTCTGCGACTGCTTCAACATCCCCCTGGTCACCTTCGAAGACGTCCCCGGCTTCCTTCCCGGCACGCAGCAAGAATACGGAGGAATCATCCGCCACGGCGCCAAGCTCCTCTACGCCTTCGCCGAAGCCACGGTTCCCAAAGTGACTGTCATCACCCGCAAAGCCTACGGCGGAGCCTATTGCGTCATGGCCTCCAAGCACATTCGCACCGACGTCAACTACGCCTGGCCGAGCGCCGAGATTGCGGTGATGGGCCCGGAAGGCGCGGTCGATATCGTCTACAAACGCGAACTCGATCAAGCCGAGAACCGCGAAGAAATGCGCCAGCAAAAAATCGAAGAATTCCGCGACCGCCTAGCCAACCCCTACGTAGCCGCCGACCGAGGCTTCGTAGACGCAGTAATCCAACCCAGAGAAACACGCAAGAAACTGATTCAAGCGCTCGAGATGTTGGAGACCAAGCGCGACAAGAATCCGCCGAAAAAGCATGGGAATATTCCGCTGTAGAATTTCACTGGGTGTGTGGCGCGGGCGCCCCGCCCGCGAGCAGGTGATGACACGGTACGTTTCCTATCCGCTCGCATCTTCGCGTTCCAAGTCGTCAAACACGTCCTCCGCCGGACGACCCATGCCTTCGCGGGCTTGTGCAAGACTACGACGAATGCTCGCCACGGCGTCCACTTGTCTGGCAGCTTCCCGATGAGCCGCGGCGTCAAGGAGAACGACCTCCGCTTTGGTCCTCACGGTGAGCCCTTGTTTTCTCGGTTTTTTCATCAGTAAAGGGATTTTCATGTTCCAAACAGTACCCATTCGTTGTCCTTTTCGACTTTCCTCGACCCAGCAGCTCCTGCCGCGCCGATTACGGCAATAGAAGTGCCGACCAGGGGTGGTGTGCCGCTGAGGAGTTCAGCAACCACAATCGCGTTGCGGCCAAGCGATGGCGGGAAGGCTCTCGGATATCAGGGCGGGGAAAGCGGGTCGCGACGCCACCCAAAAGCAACGCAGGCCACCCAAGAACGCCGAGGTTGTCTTGCAACTTGTACAAACATGCGATGATGGTGCGATTTGCGGAAGGAGTCTCGCCATGGCTGATTCGTCTACGCAGAATTTCGGCAATTACGTGCGCCGGGATCCGCTCTTCCACTTTTTCCTGCTGCCAGTGTTCGCCATCTCGGTGATCGGGAGTTTTGTCCATCTGTATCGACGGCCGGGGCTGCATTCGGCGTGGATGACGATCGTGATGATCGCGGCGCTGGTGGCGGTCTTTAAGATTCGGCTTTATGCGCTTAAGGTGCAGGATCGCGTGATACGGCTGGAAGAAAGATTGCGGCTGATGAATTTGCTGGATGCGGGGATGCGTTCGCGGATTGGGGACTTTACGGAGGCGCAGTTGATTGCGCTGCGCTTTGCTTCGGATGGGGAGTTGCCGGCGCTGGCGGCGCGGGCGCTGAATGAGAAGCTGGGCAGGGTGGAGATTAAGAAGGCGATTCGGGAGTGGCGCGGGGATTATTGGCAAGTGTGAGGCGGGCGAGTGGCATTTTTGTTGTGGGGCGGAAAGTTTGCCGAGCTTCGGTCGGCTGGACAGGTGGGGCACCTGCCCCTACGTGATTGTGGCGGACGCGTGGGGTGGTGCGATTTATAGGGTTGCGGTTTTTTCGGCTATTAGTTTCTTGATTTTTTCTACGAAGGCTGCGGTGGACATGTCTTCGGTTTTTTCTTTGCCTCGGGTGCGGACGTTTACTTTGTTGGATTCGGATTCTTTGTCGCCTACCACTAAGAGGAACGGGATTTTCTGCATCGCGTGCTCGCGGATTTTGGCGTTCATCTTTTCGTTGCGGGAATCTACTTCTACGCGCACTCCGGCGGAGCGCAGTTGGTCGGCTACTTTTTCGGCGTAAGCGGAATGGCGCTCGGCTATGGGGATCATCGCTACTTGCACGGGCGAGAGCCAGACGGGGAAGGCTCCGGCGTAGTGTTCGATGAGGACGCCGAAGAAGCGTTCGACGGATCCGTAGAGGGCGCGGTGGACCATGACGGGTTGTTTGCGGGTTCCGTCTTCGGCGACGTATTCGAGATCAAAACGCTGCGGCAGATTGAAGTCGAATTGCACGGTGGAGAGCTGCCAGAGGCGGCCGATGGCGTCGACTAGCTTGATGTCAATCTTGGGGCCGTAGAAGGCGGCTTCTCCGGGAATGACTTTGTACTCGATGTTCAACTCTTTCAAAACTTTTTCCAGCGAATTGGTGGCGTGGTTCCACTGCTCTTCGCTGCCGACGAAATTCTTGCGGTCGTTGGGATCCCAGGTGGAGAGCTCGGTCTGAAATTTGTCGAAGCCGAAATCTTTGAGGACGTCGCGGGCGAACTCGACGCAGTCGGCAATTTCTTTTTCGATTTGATCGGGAGTGCAGAAGATGTGGGCGTCGTCTTGGGTAAATCCGCGGACGCGCAGCAGGCCATGCATTACGCCGGAGCGCTCGTAGCGATAGACGGTGCCGAGTTCGCCGAGGCGGACAGGGAGGTCGCGATAGGAGCGGAGGGAATCCTTGTATATAAGGATGTGGCCGGGGCAGTTCATCGGCTTAAGGCGATACTCGGCGTCGTCTAGCTCCATGGCATCGAACATATTCTGCCCGTAGTAGCCTTCGTGGCCGGAGGTCTGCCATAACTGCTTGCGCATGACGTGCGGAGTGTAGACGAGAGAGTACCCGCGCTTGACGTATTGGTCGCGCATCCAGTCTTCCATCTCTTTGCGGATGATGCCGCCCTTCGGATGCCAGAAGATAAGGCCGGGGCCGGCCAGCTCCTGGATGGAGAAGAGATCTAGTTGCTTGCCGAGGACGCGATGGTCGCGCTTTTTGGCCTCTTCGATGCTGTTGAGGTAGGCGTCTAAATCTTTTTTTGAAAAAAACGAAGTGCCGTAGATGCGCTGGAGATGCTGATTTTTTTCGTCTCCCAGCCAGTAGGCGCCGGCTACGTTGAGCACTTTGAAGGCTTTAATTTTCCCGGTCGAGGGGATGTGAGGGCCACGACAGAAATCCTGAAATTTGCCGGTCTTGTAGATGGAAATCCTTTCATCGGGCTTGGTGAACTGCTCGATGAAATGGCACTTCATGAAGTCGCCTTCACTTTTGAATTTTGCGAGGCCTTCCTGGCGCGGGAGGAATTCGCGGGCGTAGGGAAGGTTCTGCTGGACTAGCTCCTGCATTTTCTTTTCGATTTTTTCCAGGTCTTCGAGAGTGAAGGGAGTCTCGCGATAGAAGTCGTAGAAGAATCCGTTCTCGGTGGCAGGGCCGTGGCCGAGTTTGGTCTCAGGGAAGAGTTCGAGGACGGCGGCGGCCAGCAGGTGAGCGGAGGAGTGGCGATAGACTTCGAGCGCCTCGGGATCTCTCTCGGTGATGATGCGGAGGTCGGTGTCTTTTTCTAGCGGGCGAGTCAGGTCGATGAGGTCGCCGTTGGTTTTGGCGGCTAACGCGGCGTCGGCGAGGCGCGGGCTGATGGATTTGGCTACGTCGAGGGCGGTGGTGCCTTTGGCGACCTCTTTGGTGGTGCCGTCGGGGAGTTTTAGATGAATGGCGTCGGACATGGATAGAACCTTAGTATTCTGATGAAACTTAGAGTTTATCATTTGCCGCGGAGACTCCGACCTCAGCGCCTTGAAGGCACAATCAAGACAAAGGTGTGAACCGCAGCGGTGAACCGCTGCGCCACCCAAAAGCATTGACTCAGGCGTTCAGTAGTAGAGAGCGGGCGGCCCTTTGTATTCCTGAATGCAGTTGCCGCCGTCGACGACGATTAGTTGGCCGGTGATGTAGGAGGCGGACTCGGAGGCGAGAAAGGCGATGGCAGCGGCGACTTCGTCGGAACGGCCGGAGCGGCCGAGAGGAGTATTTCGGCCGGCGATGGCTTCTTGTTCGGTGGAAGAGGCGGTTTCGATCCAGCCGGGAGCGATGGCGTTGACGGTGATTTGGCGGCGGGCGACTTCGAGAGCGAGGCTGCGGGTTAGACCGACCATGGCGGCTTTGGCGGCGCTGTAGGCGGTTTCGCGGGGATTGCTGCCAACGGTGCCGGTGGTCGAGGAGATGTTGACAATGCGGCCGTAGTTCGCTGCTATCATGCCGGGCAGGACGGCGCGCGTGACGTTGAAGGTGGTTTTCAAGTTGATGGCGATGGAGTAGTCCCAATCTTTTTCGGGGAGTTCGGCGAGGGGCACAGCGGCGGTTGCTTCGGGGCGGCTGATCTGGGTCATGCCCGCATTGTTGATGAGGATGTCGATGCGGCCGAAGCGGACCAGGACTTCGCGAACCAGAGCGTGAGCACGGTCGTACTGACAGAGGTCGGCCGGGAGGGCGAGGACATCGGGGCTTTGCGCCGAGAGCTCGCGCGCACGGTCTTCGATTCGCTGCGTAGTGGAAGTGATGGCAATTCTTGCTCCCTGTGCGGCGAGCAGACGAGCGGTGGCGAAACCAATGCCTTGCGGACTGCCTGCGCCAGTGATGAGTGCGACTTTTCCTGAAAAGTTCATAGTTGGTTTTGCCCGTCACGCTTTCAACGTTTATGTAGCGCTGGTTTCAGGGAACCAGCGCCTGCACCGCTTCGCGAAAAACTGCGGTGTGGCGGTCGATGTGTTTTTCTTCGGTCGCGGGCGACATCAAGGCCATATTGTGAAATGGCGTTAGCAGTATGCCGCGGTTCATCGCGTGCAGGTGCATGAAGCGTTCTAGCTCGAAATCCGCCGCGTCGTGAGCCTCGGTGCCGTTGCGGGGATGGTTCGGCGAGAACAGATATTCGGCGCGGCAGCCGAGACGGGTGACATGCCAGGGAACGTCGAATTCGGCGATGGCTTGCTCGACTCCGGCGGTCCAACGCTCGGCGAGGGGGATCATGCGATCGAAGGCTTTCTGGGTGAGAACGTGGTCAAGAGTGGCGCGCATGGCGGCTAGAGAGAGGGCGTTGCCGGCGAGGGTGCCTCCGATGCCGCCGACGTCACAATCTTCGAGGTTCTGGCGCGCGGCGATGGCATCGGCTACGGCTTGGGTGAATCCGTAGGTGGCGCCGGGAACGCCTCCGCCGATTGGCTTGCCGAAGACGAGGAAATCGGGATCGAGATTTTCGGCGCGGGTGTAGCCGCCGGGACCGGCGCAGATGGTATGAGTCTCGTCAATAATCAGGAGCGTGTTGTATTGGCGGGTGAGCGCGCGCAGTTGCTGGTGGTAGCCGGCATTCGGGTGAACGATGCCGACGTTGGTCATGGCGGGTTCGGCAAGAACGCAGGCGACGTCTTCTTCTTCAAGGGCTTTTTCGAGCGCCGCCACATCGTTGAATTCGACGACCCTGGTGGTGACGGAGGGATCGACGGGAGGGCCGACGTTTCCGCGGCGGGCCTGGGAGACGCCGTTCTCGAGCGTGATGAAAGTTTCGTCGACGCTACCGTGGTAGCACCAGTTGAAGACGAGAATTTTGGGACGGCCGGTGATTTGGCGGGCCAGGCGGATCGAAAAGCGGTTGGCATCGGTGGCAGTGAGAGCGAATTGCCAGTAGGGCAGGCCGAAGCGGCGGCTCAGCTCTTCGCCGACCCATATCGCATCCTCGGTGGGGAGCATCAGCGTGATGCCGCGAGCGGCTTGTTGCTGGATGGCGGCAACGGTGGCGGCGGGGGAGTGGCCGGTCATGGCTCCGGTGTCGCCGAGGCAGAGATCGATGTAGCGGTTGCCATCGACGTCGAGAAACTCGGCGCCCTGGGCTTCGGCGACGAAGGGAGGGAAAGCGCCAGCCCATTTTGACATCCAGTTCATGGGCACTCCGCCGAGCAGAGATTTGCGGGCGCGCTCGAACAGGGCCTGGGACTTGGGATGTTCGACGCTGAATTTTTTTTGTTCAGACTGCATTAACGACTGGAGGCGGTCACGACTGATTGAGGGCATCGACCTTCCGGAGCTGTCGCGAAGATTTGCATCGAAGAGGAGAGGATTGTAACTGAGAGGGAAAAGGGGAGGCAAACGGCTTTACCACGGAGGCACAAACGCGGCTGGGTTGGGGAGTGCGTGCGCTACAATGTGGGAATGTCGCAGACTGCTTCGGCGATTGTCCGCAGCCCCGCGGAGGTCGTCCAAAATAGCCCGGTTTCACAGGCTCCTAATGGCATTTGTTATGCCCGGTCGGGCGAAATTACTCTTGCCGATAACGATTTGGAACGGATGATTGCGGCGGTGCCGGTGGCGGTGGCTTCGGCGCTTAGCCGGAAGGCTTATTATTTTGTGCCGCTCACGGTGACGCAGGGCGATGAGACGGTGATTGCCGATCGCTATGATGTCGCGCTCAGTGACAATGCGGTTTGCCATCGCAATCTGAATCTGGGCGATGCGCAGTGCGTGTTTATTTCGACGCGGCTGATGGACGATAAATTTTCGGTGGCGTTTGAGTTTTATATCAATGTGGGGCACGCGCTGGTGGAACGCGCGGGCGTGTCGCAGAGTTTCGCCGACCTGGCGTGGCAGCAGGTGGAGGCGAAGGTGCGCGGCGAGACTTCGCTGGATGCCTGGGAGGCGAGGAAGTTTGCTACGGCGCATGGTCCGGATGCGGAGAAGTATAAGAACGAGTATTTGACGGCGAGTTTTGCGGACGCGATTTCGATTTATCTGCTGTCGATTTATCTCGACGTCGATTACTACGATCTGCGGGAGCGGGATTATCCGCTGCTAGCGCCGGCGGCGATGGCGGAACGGTTGCGGAAGGTGGCGGAGATATTTCCGCCGAATCCGGGATTTGAATTCAATATTTATTATCGGCGAAGAGCGTAGGGCGGCTCGCATTGCCCTGTTCTCCCATCACTTCGGCTTCCAGTCGGAAAAATAAGAGCCGTTGAGCTCGTACATAACGAGTTCCTCGCTATTACGCGAGAGCATAGTGTGGTTCTTGACTGCGCCTTCGAAGGTATTTTGCAGAAAGTAGTATGCCTTACCGGCTTCCAGTTCCATGTGGAAGCCGTTCGCGTTTACGGACTGGGAGACCAGGCGATACTTGCCGGGCTCAACGTACGCAATGCTGTAGGTCCCCTCTTGATTGACCGCGATCACGCGCTCGTTGGCATGCAGTTTGAACTGATTTCCATAGGCCGGGTCATAGTTTCGAACACGCGGGCACACGACAACGACCGTTGCCTTATCGGGTTTTAGTTCAGGCAAGGGCTGGCCCTTCCAGTCAACCCGAATCGACTGCCTAGAACGCATTGCGGGAAGCGACTGCGGGTCCACGGGTTCCCCGCGCTCTTGAAATGCAGGAATGACGACGCGCGAACCGAACAGGCTCTTGGCTTTGGCAATGACTGTTTCCGAAGAGTCTTTGGGGATTTCGAGCAGAGCCGCCTCATTGTGTTCGCCGTTCTTATATTCTAAATAGAACCAGTAGTCGTGTACGTGTTCGAGTTGAAGGAGGGGAGCGGCGGCGACAGCTGTTAGTCCTAGCAATCCAATGGCGTTGTTTAGGTCGTCTCGCATATGAGTTGTAACCTCAAACTGCGCTTTGGTCACATCGTCATAATTTATTTCGAAACTGTCGTGCTTCCCCCCCGCAAACGCGAGTCTTCTTGTGGCGTCGTCGAAGGTCAGGACGCCCGATTTGCCGATAAGTATGCGGCTCTTCGGGCTCTCCCTATGCTGGATCTTCACATGGAAGCTTATTGTGTCTGTCGCAAAGGAAAACGTACACGCAAGAAAAGAAAGTAACAGCCAATTCGCGATTTTCGACAATTACTTCCTCCTGCGTCGGGTTGCGAGTATTGTAAACCGCAATCTCTTTCTTGGAAGCTAGGTTCTAAATGGCAGTTAACAAAAAATCCCTGATTGCCGCAGCAAGGGCGGGCGAGGTGTAACGATGATGCCGATGACTCCGACTCATTCGCAAAAGTCTGCAAACGATTGGGGCATCTGGCCGCTTAGAAATAGTTGGAAATCTCGCTCCCTGATTGGCGCCTCCGCCGTCAGTCTTTTGGAAGTGCTCGGCAATGGCCTGAGAAGACCTGCCTGGATTTGCGGGCGGGCTTATACTTGGCGTCCACATGCACCCAACTTTTTTTGTCACTATTCTTACTACTTTTGTTGCCACATTTTTTGGGATCTCGCGCACGGTGGTTGCGATGTGCGGAGCGGGCATACTGGTTTTTCTTATTGCGCTGTGGGCTGCGCGGGGCGATGTTACGCGGGCTGGCGGGCTGGACAAGATTGTTGCGTTGAGCAATTTGTGTTTCGCCGTTCCCTTGGCGGTCTTTGGCGCGCTGCATGTTTCGGACGTGGGATTTGTGCTGCCGATCGTGCCGAGGTATATGCCGTGGCGATTGTTTTGGGCGTATTTCGTCGGCTTTGCGCTACTCGCCGCGTCGGTGAGCATTGCCACAAAAATTCAGGTGCGCTGGTCCGGCATTCTGTTCGCGGTGATGATGTTTCTTTTTGTGACGATGTTGATTATCCCGGGAGTTGTCGCCAACCCTGGAAGCAGGTTTACGTGGACGTTAGTCTTCCGCGAAAGCTCATTCGGGGGCGGAGGGTTGATGCTGGCGGCAAATGCGATGCGCGAGCGAGGTCGCGGGGCCAGTGGGATGCTTATTACAGTCGGCCGCGTGCTGGTCGGGCTCGCCGCTACAATTTATGGGGTTTTGAATTTTCTGCATCCGCTCAGCGTTCCTGGAGTGCCGCTCGAAATGGTGATGCCGGCGTGGATTCCGGGGCGCTCGTTCATAGGCTATGTGACGGGAGTGATTCTTGTGGTTACCGGGGCGAGCATTCTGCTAGGGAAGAAAGGGCGGATGGCGGCGACGTATCTTGGTACGTGGATCGTGCTGCTGGTGTTGATGGTCTATGGGCCGATCCTGATTGTTTCGCTGATGAACCCGAGCACAGGGGCGAAGATAGAGGGGATAAATTATTTTGCGGACACGCTGCTGTTTGGCGGGGCGATTCTCGCGCTTGCTAGTGCTACTGCGCGGACAGAGTAGAGGGCGGCTGTCCCTACGTGGGGATGGATGGGCGTGGGACGCGAGGATGGCGTAGGTTGCGCTCACCGGTTGGGCGACGGCGTTTTTCGTTTGCGGTGGGCATCCGCGTAGGAACGATTCAAGTAGCGACAGAACGAAGCATTAATCGGGTCCTGGATGGACGCGCATTCGTTCTCGTCTTGGAGTAGCGGGACTAGCGCGATTCTGACGTTCGCAGGATCGGCGAATTTCGCAATTAACGAGGCGTACGTGATCTGATCGTTAAGGGGCTGAGGAACTCCCTCAACGGCAACTGTAGGGAAGAAGAGGCGTTTGCTGTCATTGCTGGAGGGCAGGTCCAGTTGACTAAGGTAAGGAGATAAATCGAGGTACTTTCCGCAGTAGCGACTCATTTGAACGGCAGGGTCGGCGAATGCAAGCTCGTAGCCGGCGGCGCCGAAACCTTTCTGGCGCGAAGGCGCAAAGGAAAACTTTCCGGAGGGATCGGTTTGCGTCATCTCGCTTCGGTCGACGTCGAGATGGCCCATCCCTTTAGCCCTGGCAACCAAACACCCGTCCATTCCTGGGACGGGCTGGCCGGTAACGGCATCGACCACAGTTCCGGAGATGCGCGGGACTCCGGCAAAGAACGGAGTGACCACAGGGGCAATCATCGCCGCAAGATAGACAGCCAAGCCGAAAAGCACAAGAACCGACAAGAGTCCCACCGCCAAGAGGGAAACGCCTAGATCCTTCCGCCACGGTTTTGCCGTAGATTGCGGGACTGGTGGCATCAAGTCGGCCATAACTTTATTCAATACGCCATGTTTTGAGGGGGTCAAGATTACGGGCGCGTGAGGAAGGTCCACGAAGGTAATTGTGCTAACAGAATCGCTGCCCACCCTTCCGCAAAGTGCGTGGATAAGGATGGGGCACCCGGTTTCGATTCATTTGGAAAACCTTGGTCCCCTTGGCGCTAGGGGAGCTTAGAGCTTATGCTGAAAGAGGATTGAAAGGCTCAGGATTTATTTATCGATGATTTCGCTTCGCCTTTATACTCTGGCGCTGGGTACGATTGCGGTGGCGCTGGCGGGATATGCGCTGCTCCGGCGCAAACCTGTTAGTGCCGACGAGGTCGAGCGGCAGCGGCGCGGCTGGCTGAATACGGTTGGGCGGATTACGGACGGCACCGTGATCGATGTGCAGGAAATCGTGACGGCTCTGGGGCGGCCGGCGACGATGCTGATTTATCAGTATGACGTGGCAGGCGTTTCTTATGAGGCTTCGCAGGATGTTACTTATCTTCGGCAGTGGATCAATCTGCATTCGTGCCGGCTCGGTGTGCCTACTTCGGTGAAGTATGATGCGCGGAATCCGGGGAATTCGATGGTGATTGCGGAGGGGTGGATGGGGCTTAGGCACTAGAAGTGAGGTCAGAGGTCAGAGGTTCGATTGCGGAAGTAAAACCATGAGGCTCAGGGTCCCCGGTCTTACCTCTGCAATCTGACCTCCAACCTCTGACCTCTAAATTTCTACGGAACATATCCCACTGCGATTAAAACCATATAAATGACCTGCGCGGCGGCCAGGGTGATCCAGATTCTTTGGCGGATGCGGGAGCGGCGCAGATCGCGGAGGAGTTCGGCGGCGGTCGGCTCTTTGACCAGAGCTTTGGCGATCGCTTCGCGTTTTTCCTCGGGGATGGGCATCGGTTGCAGATTGATGGGGCGCGCGGTTTCGGCGGACTTTGGTTTGTCGGGATAGAAAACCTTCGGCGTGTCGACAACCTCGGACCACAACGGAAGCAGGATCCAGGATTTGGGAATGATGTCCTGGATGGGCTTGGCGGTGAGTTGAAGCGCGGGCTGAGTTTCGGGGGCTACGTGATCGGCCAGGTTGCGGAGCAGCGATCCCCACCAGAAGTGGCTGAGTTGGTCGGTGATGAGTTCGCCCACATCGACGGGGCGGGATTCGAGTTCGAGCGGCGGCAGGGTTTCGGGCGAGAGCACGTCGCCGATGTTGGTGAAGACGGTGCGAAACCAGGGCATGCGCAGGCGCTCGCCGAGGGACAGGCCGACGTCGACGGGGCGCGAGGTGAGGTTGAGGGGCGGAAGCTTTTCGGGCGCGAAGCGGTCGCGGAAGTTGCCGATCAGCGAGCGCCAGAGGGGCTGCGTCAGGGACGGCGGCGGAAGCAGATCGAGCGGGATATCGGACTCTGACATAGTGGATTGCGGGTCGGGATACCAGGCTTCGGCGGCGTTGGAGCGGTACGGCATGAGATCAAGGTTACCACGGAGGGACGGATGACCTACCAGTTGATTAGTGTCGTATAGCCGCATAGCGCGTTTTCACCACGGAGGGACGGAGCCACGGAGAAACGCAAATGCGGGGGAAAAACCCTCGTTTTCGGTGGTACATGGACTTTGATGCCGTTGAGGAAACGTGTCGCCTTGAAGCACAATCGCAAGTCGGCCTTGGATGGAAGAGGAACGGAGAGATGGATTGAGCGAGCAAGCACGAGCTACAGCCAAGGCGCAGAAGGCATCCCGGCGCTTCCCGAGGTACCGTTTTGACGCGCGTGTTGAAGCGTCGGTTTTTCGCGATGGGGTTACGGTTACGTTATGGGGACGAACGAATGAGCTGGCGCAGGATGGGCTGGGAGCGACGCTGAGCGGGCCGGTGCAGGCGGGCGAAGTGGTGTCGCTGGAGTTTCCTATTCCGGCGGCGCCGCACGTGATGAAGTTGAGGGGCCTTGTGCGGTATAACGATGGGTTGCGCTGCGGCGTGGAGTTTCTGGTTGTGACCGGCGAACAACGGATGACTTTGCGGCAGGTGTGCGTGCTGCTGTCGAATGCGTGAGTGCGGTCTTGTTCAGGCGGTCTTTTTCGCGATCGGTTCGCGATTTGTTTCCCGATTTTAAAATTTCCATTACTGCGGTAACTACCGGCGAGCGGCCCGTCCCACTTACCATCACCCTAGAGCTACCAGCCGAGGGGAAAGAACTGTATGGGGGAGAAAATCGCCCCGGCAGCGAGTTCGAACGAGCTGCCGGTGAAAGCATTGCGCGATGTTCTCGAGGATGATGCACGGGCGAGATTTGCGACTGCGCCTTCGTCTTCGTCCCTCTCTTCTTCTGGCACTTCCTCTTCTCACACATCGGATGACATGCCTGCGCACGACTTTCCGCAAGCGCTAGAGTCCGGACGTACGAACGGCAATTCTGCCGAAGCGTCGCTTACGCTGGAAAAAGCCTACTTTGAGCAACTCATAGAAAACGCGCCGGAAGCGATCAGCATAATCGACGAAGAGCGGCATATTTTGCGGATCAACGGGGAGTTCACGCGGGTGTTCGGGTTTAGCGCATCGGAGGCGCTGGGAAGAGCACTCGATGAGCTGATTGTGCCGCCCGACCGTTATGCGGAAACGGCATGGATTGGCGAGTGCATCAAGACGCAAAGCAAACTTTCGATGGAGACGCGGCGGCGGCGGAAGGATGGATCGCTGGTAGAGGTGCAGCTCTCGACTTCACCAGTAATGTTGAACGGCAAAAGGGTGGGCGCGTACGCGTCTTATCGTGACATCACCGAGCAGAAGCGCGCAGAGGAGCTGAACGCGGCGTTGTATGCGATCGCGGCGCGCAGCCAGTCGGCGGAGGACTTGCAGCAATTTTTTGCGGCGATTCACAACATAGTAGGGCAGCTGATGAATGCGCGGAATTTTTACATCGCGCTCTACGATCCGCAATCGCAGTTGCTGAGCTTTCCTTATTTCGTGGATGAAGAAGACCCTACGCCGGCGCCCAAGCCTTTGGGGCGCGGGTTGACCGAATATGTTTTGCGCTCGGGCGAGCCTCTGCTGGCGACGCCGGCAGTTTTCTCGGATCTGGTGCGACGCGGAGAAGTGGAGTTAATTGGAGCTTCGTCGGTGGACTGGCTGGGGGTTCCATTGAAGAGCGGGATGAGCTGCATTGGAGCGCTGGTGGTGCAGAGCTACAGCGAAAATGCGCGCTTTGGCGAGCGCGATCGCGAGATTCTGAAATTTGTTTCGCAGCAACTGGCAGCAGCGATCGAGCACAAGCGTTATGAGGAGGCGCTGCGGCGGTCGGAAGCGCGTTCGCGGTCGTTGATCTTGAGCGCGGCGTTTGGCATTTGCCGGTGCACGGTCGGCGGAAGATTTCTGGACGTGAATCCGGCGCTGATCTCCATGCTGGGATATGGATCGGTGGAAGAGCTGCTGGCACTGGATGTGCGGCGGGATGTATTTGTGAGTCCGCAGGAACTGGACCGGCTGGCCGACGATAATCACCGCACCAGCAGCCTGAATGGCGTCGAGGTGCAGTGGAAACGCAAAGAAGGGCGCAACATTATTGTGCGGATCAGTGGCTGCGCGGCGACGATCAGTGATGAGCCGGAAGAAGTGCTGGAGTTGATTGCGGAAGACATCACCGACCGGCGCCAGTTGGAGGAGCAGCTTCGACAGGCGCAGAAGATGGATGCGGTGGGAAGGCTGGCCGGCGGCGTGGCGCATGACTTCAACAACCTGCTGATGGTGATTAACGGATATACAGAGGTGTTGCTGGAAGAGTTGGAAAAGGGTGGTCCGCAGCACGATAAGGTGCATTCCATCCAACAGGCGGCAGATCGGGCGGCGACGCTTACGCGACAATTGCTGGCGTTCAGCCGCAAGCAATTGCTGGAGTTGAAGGTGGTTGACGTCAATAAAGTTGTTGGCGACATGGAGCGGCTGTTGCGGCCATTGATCGGCGAGAATATCGAGTTGGTCACCAGGCTTTCCACGCAGACCGGCCACACGCGTGCGGACACCAGCCAACTGGAGCAGGTCATTATGAACCTGGTGGTGAATGCCAAGGACTCGATGCCCGAAGGCGGCAAGCTTACGTTGCAGAGCGCGGATGTAACGGTGGGCAAGAATTTCAGCCAGCACCGTTTCATACAGCCGGGGCGCTATGCGGTGATCTCGGTTTCGGATACAGGGCACGGGATGGACAAGGAAACACAGTCGCGCATCTTCGAGCCTTTTTTTACCACCAAGGAAAAAGGAAAAGGCACAGGGCTGGGGCTGTCGACCGTGTATGGCATCGTGAAGCAGAGCAATGGATACGTATTTGTGCAAAGCGAAGTTGGCGCGGGCACGACTTTTTACGTTTATCTGCCGCGAGTGGAAGATGCGGCAGAAGAGATCAGCCCGGTTACGGCGACTACGACTGAAGGCGGCGGCTCGGAAACGGTGCTGCTGGTGGAGGATGAAGAGTCGGTGCGCGAACTGGTGCATCTGACGCTGGCGTCTCGCGGCTACAGAGTGATTGAGGCTGAGAACGGCGAGAGGGGATTGCGCGTGGCTGCGGAGTGCAAAGACGCAATCGATATCCTGATCACCGATGTGATGATGCCGGGCATAGGAGGACGCGAACTCGCCAAGCAACTGCTGCAACTGCGTCCGGGGATTGGCGTGCTTTTTCTTTCCGGCTATACCGAGGATGCCATCGCGACGCGAGGGGTGCTTAGCCCGGGTACGGCGTTTCTGCAAAAACCTTTCACCCTGCAAAATCTGGCGAAGAAGGTGCGCGAAGTTCTGCGGGCGAAGCCGGGGAAGTCGATTGCCAAGACGGCGGGGAATTGACGGCCGGATTCATCTAACCTAAAGGTAAATCATTTACCACAAAGGACACCAAGGATCACGAAGGTGGTGGAACCTCCCTGCTGGTTCGTGCGTCCTATACTGTAGGTAGATCCATGTGCGGTCGCTGGCGTACTTTAACCGGAGTGATGGCGCGTGAGACTGTTTGGTGAATTATGTTGATAGGTAAATCGGGTGCGATTCCTTCTTCTGAGATTACTCCTAAGGATACTTATTTGAACCGGCGGAAGTTTCTGGCGGGGGTGGGATTGGCGGGAGCGGCGGCGGTTGCAGGCGTCGCTTTTCGCGAGCTGGTTAATCCTTCGTTGACCGCCTACGCTAACGCGAAGATTGACGGCATTCAGAAGAGCAGCTTTAGCACGACGGAAGCGCAGACTCCTTATAAGGATGTCACGAACTACAACAATTTTTATGAATTCTCTACGGACAAATATGAGCCTGCGGGGCTGGCTAAGGATTTCAAGACGCGGCCGTGGACAGTAACGATTGACGGGGACGTCAAGCAAAAGCAGGTGCTGGATGTGGACGCGATTATGAAAATGGCTCCGCCCGAGGAGCGCATTTACCGGCATCGATGTGTCGAGGGCTGGTCGATTGTGGTGCCGTGGGTGGGATTTTCGCTGAGCGAATTGATCAAGCGGGCTGATCCGCTGCCGAAGGCGCAGTTCGTGGAGTTCACGACGATTTACGATCCGAAGCAGATGCCGGGGCAGCGCAGCAATGTTTTGCAGTGGCCTTATGTGGAGGGGTTGCGCATGGATGAGGCGATGCATCCGCTGTGCCTGTTGTGTTTTGGCATGTATGGCGAGGTGCTGCCGAATCAGGATGGGGCGCCGCTGCGCATCGTGATTCCGTGGAAGTATGGATTCAAGAGCGCGAAGTCAATCGTGCGGATCCGTTTCACGGGCAGTCAGCCTCTGAACACCTGGCAGCAATCCAATTCGCATGAATATGGTTTTTATTCGAATGTGAATCCTACGGTGGATCATCCGCGCTGGAGCCAGGCGAAGGAGCGGCGGCTGGGGGAATTCTTCAAGCGGCCGACACTGATGTTTAACGGGTACGATCAGGTGGCGGGGCTTTATGCGGGGATGGACCTGAGAAAAAACTTCTGACAAGGTTAGAGGTCATAGGAGGTCAGATTGAAGAGGTGAAAGGCGTTGGCTCAAGATGCTTTTACTTCTGACCTCTGACCCCTCACCTCTGCAATTGTTTATGAGCCGACTGCGCATCCTCAAGGTTTTTATTTTTCTCGCCGCCTTGATTCCGCTTGAGCGGTTGGCGTGGAAGGCGTTTCATGATGGGCTGGGCGCGAATCCTATAGAGGTCATCACGCACGCTACGGGGGATTGGACGCTGCGGCTGATACTTATCACGCTGGCGATTACTCCGCTGCGGCGGATCAGCCGGCAATATTGGTTGATTGGGGTACGGCGGATGGTGGGGCTGTTCGCCTTCTTTTACGGAACTTTACATTTCCTCACTTACATCTGGCTGGATAAATTCTTTGATTGGCATGAAATGGTGAAAGACATTGCCAAGCGGCCGTTTATTACGGTGGGATTTTCGGCGTTTGTTTTGATGATTCCGCTGGCGCTAACTTCGACGGCGTGGTCGATCCGGCGGCTGGGCGGTAAGAACTGGCAGCGGCTGCATCGGTTGATCTATCTGACGGCGATCCTCGGTGTTGTGCACTACCTTTGGCTGGTGAAGGCGGATCATACGAAACCTATTGAATATGGGATTTTGCTGGGCGTGCTGCTGGCTTATCGCGTGGGAGTGTGGGCTTCGGAAAGGGCTGCGGAGAGGAGAAGGCAGGCTGCGCCGCCCGCGCCGGTTGGGGCTGGTGTGTAATGCTCCATTTCTAATTAATTGTAAACGGAAGAGTAGAGGAAACGATCCTGTCAATTTTTTTTACCGAAACTTTATTTTAGTATCCGGGTTAGCGCATCCAACGTAATTAAAAGACAGGAGTGTCTTATGAAATCCCTTGCCAGTAGCAAGTGTGCCGGAGGCCTGCTCGTGGCTTTGGCGATGGCCAGCATTTCTTTGATGACGGCGTGCGGTTCGAGCAACGGCATTGTTACGCCCAACCAGGGCGGCTTCGGCGACGGCAATCTCACAGGCACCTATGTTATTTCGATATCGGGCTGGGACATCAACTCCAGTTCGGAGGAGGTTCCTTTCGCAATCGCGGGGATCATAGTGGCCGACGGCAAAGGCGGGATCGGAAGCGGAACGATTGACATCAACGACCCTGGCAACATCGGCGTATTTCCTGGCGAATCCGTCAGTTCGAGCAGTGGGTACTCGATCAGCCCGGACGGGCGGGGCACCGGGACGATTGTGACTAGCTTGGGGAGCTTTAACATCGATTTCGTGATGACGACATCGAGTCATGGGCTGATCAGCCGTTTCGACACATTGGGCAGCGGTAGCGGGACCATTGATGTGCAGGCTCCGACACCGAGTATCGCGGGGGTGTATGCTTTCTCACTCGCCGGTACTGACGACTCGTTGGTGAATCCGCTGGGCACGGTGGGAGCGTTCACGATCAACGGCAACAGCATCAGCGGCACCGAGGATTTCAATGACGACGGCACGTCCAACAATCTTACGGGCTTGACTCTCAGCGGGCAGTTGACTGCGGGCGCATCAGGTGCCCCTAGCACGGCGACGTTAACAACCAGTTTTGGCTTGCTCGGTTTTGACGTGTGGGTAATCGACTCCACGCACCTGAAATTTATCGAAACCGACGAAACGTTAAATGTGCTCGCTGGCGACGCCTTCACGCAAGTAACCGCTCTCGCCCCCGGTCAGCTGGTTTTCGTGCTCAGCGGCATGGAGGCCGGGAATCCTATCTCGGTGGGTGGCTACGCGACGACGGACGCCAACGGCGACTTGACCAACGGCTTCGAAGATTACAACAACGCTGGCACAGTCGGTTTGTTGAAGCCCTTTTCTACCTCGGCTGCCAGTTGCGTCTCGGGACGTTGCGAACTGACCTTGGCGGGCTTCACCAACGGCGCCACGAATGTCACGGGATTTGTCGTTTATCAGTCCAGCGGCGGGGGGCAGGCGCTGGAAATCGATAGTCTCGGATTGTTGCAAGGCGCTGCCTTCTCACAATCCGCAACGTCATTCACTGGCTCGGGAGGTTACGGGCTCAACTTTACGGGCGCGAATAATACCGGTGTTAGCCCGACGGGCATCGTCAACGACATCGCCCAGTTCAATGCCGGTGCTCCTGATACTATCCTTACCGGGCCCGCAAACATGACCGGGATCTTAGACGAAAGTGGCCTCGGCGCGGCACCGACGTCCGGGTCGATGAGCGGGGCGTACGTTCCGGATGGAAATGGGGACGGCCGCGGTACGATCTCTTCCAACAACAGCGGCTCGGAACTAGGCGGGTTTACGTTGCAGTACTACGTGGTCGACGCCTCTACCGTCGTCTTTGTCGACGTGGACTCTGAAGCGGTCAATGGCGTTGGTTCCCAGCTTGGAGTGGGGACGTTTGAGGGGCAGAATTCTGCTGCGGGAGGAGTGGCCCAGAAGGCGGTGGCGCAGTCGCACATCGCGATTGTGCATCCAGCGATCCGGGCGCATGGAGCGTTTCAGCGGCAGTAGGCTGGCGGGGCAGTAAAGTAATCGAGGGCGCGGCTTAGGCCGCTCCCTTCTTTTTTCTGGGGGTATTTCGTTCTCAATACAGAGTGGGCAGAGCTGCGCGGCACGGCTGAAGCCGTGCCCTTTCAAAGCGAGAGCCTAAGCGAGAGCCTATTTGATGGCTTCGGCGGCTATTCTTTCGATTACGAAGGATTCGATTACGTCACCGGCTTTGATGTCGCCGTAGTTTTGGATGGAGATGCCGCACTCCATGCCGCTGGTGACCTGGCTGGCGTCGTCTTTGAAGCGGCGCAGAGAGGCTACTTTGCCTTTGAAGACGACTACATCGTCGCGCAGCAGGCGGACTTCGGAGTCGCGCTTGATAAGGCCGTCGCTTACGCGGCAACCGGCGATGGTTCCGACTTTGGGGATGCGGAAAGTTTCGAGAACTGTGGCGCGTCCCTGATAAACCTCTTTGATGGTCGGCTCGAGCAGGCCCGTCATGGCGCGCTTGATCTCGTCTTGTAGTTCGTAAATGATCGAGTGCAGGCGGATGTCGACTTTTTCCTGGTCGGCGAGTTCTTGCGCTTTGCGCTCGGGACGCACGTTGAAGCCGATGATGATGGCGTTCGAGGCGGAGGCGAGGAGAACGTCGGTCTCGGTGATGGCTCCAATGCCGGAGCGCAGGAGCTTCAGGCGAACTTTTTCGTTGGAGAGCCGGCCGAGCAAATCGCCTAGCACTTCGACGGAGCCCTGCACGTCGGCCTTCAGGATGACGTTTAGCTCTTTCATGCCTGCTGTTTTTAATTGTTCGGCGAGGCCTTCGAGGGACACGCGGGAACTCTTGGCTAGCGTGGCTTCGCGGGCTTTTTGTTCGCGGTATTCGGAGATGTCGCGGGCTTTTTCGCGGTCGGTGACGACCACGAATTGATCTCCGGCTTGCGGCAGGCCTTCGAGGCCGATAATTTCTACGGGGGTCGAGGGCGGCGCTTCTTTCAGCGGCTTTCCGCGATCGTCGAACATGGAACGAACTTTTCCGTAAACATTGCCGACTACGAAGTTGTCGCCGGCGTGGAGGGTGCCATTCTGCACGAGGATGGTGCCTACAGGACCGCGACCGCGGTCGAGCTTGGCTTCTAGTACTAGACCGCTGGCGGCGCGTCCGGGAGTGGCTTTCAGCTCCTGGAGGTCGGCGGTCAGGAGAATCATTTCCATCAGCAGATTGAGATTGGTTTTCTGCTTGGCGGAGACGTCGACGAATACGGTTTTGCCGCCCCACTCTTCGGGGACGAGGCCGCGATCGGCGAGCTGTTTTTTGACGCGCTCGGGGAGCGCTCCGGGCTTATCGATTTTGTTGACGGCGACGATGATGGGAACTTCGGCGGCGTGAGCGTGGTCAATGGCCTCGACGGTCTGCGGCATGACGCCGTCATCGGCGGCGGTGACGAGCACGACTATGTCGGTGGCTTTCGCTCCGCGGGAACGCATGCGGGTGAAGGCCTCGTGACCGGGCGTATCTAGGAAGACGATCTCGCGGCCGTAGGCGGGAGACGCGGTATCGGTGATGCGAACTTTGTAGGCGCCGATGTGCTGCGTGATTCCGCCGGCTTCGCCTCCGGCAACGTTGGTGGAGCGGATGGAATCGAGGAGCGTGGTCTTGCCATGATCGACGTGGCCCATGATGGTGACTACGGGCGGACGGGGAATGGCTTCGGCGCCTTCCTCGCTGCTCTCGGTGGCTTCGGTTGTGTCTTTTGCGGCTTGCTCTTCGAAGGTGATGACTTCGGTATCGGCTCCGAAGAAGCGCGCCATTTCGCTGGCGAGCTCGGCGTCGAGGGTTTGATTGATGGTGGCGAAGACGCCGCGGACAACTAAGCGGGCGATCAGATCCTTGGCGCGAATGCCGAGTTTTTCCGCTAGATCTTTTACCGAAATGCCCTCGGTGATGGTGATGTTGCGCGTGATGGGCGCGGGCTCGTTGCTGATAATCATGCGCGGCGGCGGAGTGTAGCCCTTCATCGGGCCTTCCTTCACACCTCGCGGCACATATCTTTGTCCGGGACGGCGGGACGGGCCACCGGGACGGGCTCCGGGACGCGAGGGACCGGGCGGCGGCAATGCGCCTCCGGGGCCTACGCCGAGCGGACGCGAACCGGCGGGGGCGACGCGCGTGGGATGCATGGGACGGCGTTCACCGGGACGAAGCGGCGGACGCGGCGCGCCTCCTGCCCCTGGGGCTTGCGGGCGCGCGGTGCGCTGAAAAATTGGCTGGCCGGGAACGGGGCGTCCGGGAGCGGGACGCGAAGTTGCTCCGGGCACGGCGGCACTGGGCGGCGGTATCGGTGCTTTATAAACCGGTCGCGGACCGGTCTGGGGCATGATCATGCGAGGCGGCGGCGCGACCGGAGTAGATGGTCGGGGCGGCGCGGCGGGCATCTGCGTAACGTTGTTCGGGAGACTGCTCATGGTGCTGGGAGCATGGCTCGAAAGGCTGCTTGGCGCAGCGGTGGTTGCGGCGGGCGGAGTGGCTCGTGGTGGAACGGCAACGGGCGGCGCGGCGCTGGACGTAAGCCCGGTTGGGGCGGCGGGCGTGGCTGCAGCGGGCGGAGTCGCGGAAGTCTTCGGCGGAATTACTACTACCGACGGCGGACGATAGGTGGCGGCTACGGAGGCCGGAGTCACCAGCCTTGGCGCGGACGGAGATTGTGGAGTCGCGGGCGTAGCGGCTTCTGCCGGCGGCTTTGGCGGAACTGCTTTCGGTGCTGAGGGTGCGGCAGGCGCCGCCGAGGGAGCGTCGACTTTGGTTTCGACTGCAGGCGGCTTGGGTACGGAGCGGGCGACGGGAGGCTCGACGGCTGCCTTGCGCTGCTGGATGGCGCGGAGGACGTCTCCGGGTTGCGAGATGTGCGAGAGGTCGATCTTGGTCTTGATCTCGTCTTCATTGCTGCCGTTGCCGCTGCCGTGACCGGCGCGCGACGAAGATCGCGCGGAACTGGAGGCATCGGAGCGTCCACGAAGATGTTTGCGCACCAGGTCGGCTTCGAAATCTTCCAGAGAACTGGAGTGCGTTTTTTTCTCCGTGACGCCCACCGTGGTGAGGACGTCAAGAATTTCCCTGCTCTTGACTTCCAACTCACGGGCCAGATCGTTGATTCGAATCTTACTCATCCGTTCTCGTTTCCTCTTCTTGTTACTAATCTCGCGTGCCTAGGTTCGCATGTTTGGCCTCGTGGATCGTGCTTCCGACACTCCTAGCAATTTTACTCGACAATTTTACTCAAACATGGTTTCCGGATGGCGAGCCTCACGGGTTCGGTTCGGATTGAACTCCGAACTCGCCACGCTCAGGTTTTAACTCTGCTTGTCTTCCGGAACTTCTTCTGTTGCGGCTTGTTCGGCCGCAGATGTTTCCGACGACTCTTCCGACGAAAGTTCGGCGCCCTCTTCAATTGCGGCTTCGCCGCCTGCCTCTGTGTCGCCGGATAATGCGTCGGCTTCGACGGTGCCTTCTTCGATCGAAGCCTCGTCAACGGGAATTTCTACTGTGCTTGCTTCGGCCGGATTCTCGGGCGGCGCTTCGTTCTCGGGCAACGCTTCCTCGGCGATTCCCGCGAAGGTAGCGGGTTCTGCGGCGCCTTCCTCGGTGGCCACGGCTTCTCCGCCGTCGAGAGTGGCAAAGTAATTATTGACCGCGATGCTGATTTTTTCCACCGTCTTCGGGCCGATGCCTTCGATGGCCTCGAGTTGCTCGGGCGTCATGTCGGCGAGCGATTCGACGGTGTTCACGCCGGCCGCTTTGAGCTTCTCGACTAGGCCCTCGCCGAGGCCGGTGACGATCTCGAGCGGAGTGACGGTCTGGGTGACGAGCGCCGACATCTGCTGCTCGACTTCCTGACGCTTCTCTTCTTCACTCTTGATGTCGATCTTCCACCCGAGCAGTTTGGCAGCCAGGCGGACGTTCTGGCCCTTTTTGCCAATGGCGAGCGAAAGCTGGGTATCGTCGACGACGACTTCGAGATGTTTGTCGGCGGCATCGACAACCGTCACGCGGCTGACTTTCGCTGGCTGCAGCGCTTTTTCGGCGAAGGAAACTGGATCCTCGTGATACTCGATGATGTCGATTTTTTCTCCGCGCAATTCGCGGATGATCGACTGCACACGCATGCCTTTCATGCCAACGCAGGCGCCGACGGCGTCGACGTCTTTGTCTTTCGACATGACAGCGATCTTGGTGCGCTCTCCGGCCTCGCGAGCTATGGCGCGGATGACTACGGTGCCGTCATAAATTTCTGGTACTTCGGTCTGGAACAGATGCTGGACTAATTCTGGCGCGGAGCGCGATGCGATTACGCCCGGACCCTTGGTTGCTTTTTCGACGCGCACGATGACGACACGGATGCGCTCGCCCACGGCGAAGGATTCGAGGCGCGATTGTTCTTTGCGGCCCATGCGGGCTTCGGCCTTGCCGATGTCGAGAATGACGTCGGGGCCTTCGAGGCGCTTGACGGTCGCATTGACGATTTCGTTGACGTGCCCGATGTATTCGTTGTAGACGGTGTCGCGCTCGGCCTCGCGCACTTTTTGAAAGATGACTTGCTTCGCGAGTTGCGCGGCGATGCGGCCGAGGATGCCTTCCGTCGCTTTGGGGATGAGCAGCTCACCGCCGGCTTCGGCGCTCGGATCGAGCTTGCGCGCCTGGTCGACGGTCACTTGAAGGTTCGGGTCTTCGACCTGCTCGGGATTTTCGACGATCGACTTCACCGCGTAGGCGTTGATCTTGCCGCTGTCTTTATCGAGGACGGCGCGCAGGTTTTCCTGCGTTTTGTAGTATTTGCGCGTGGCGACGACGATGGCGTCTTCGACGGCGGTGACTACAATTTGCGGATCGATGCCCTTTTCGCGGCTGACCCCTTCGATGATGTTGTAAAGCTCACTTGCCATATAAAGTCCAGGTGACAGGTCTTAGGTGACAGGTCTCAGGAAAAGCTTAAAACCAGGGAAAGCTAAACCTGGAAAGCTAAAGCCAGGAAACGCTAACCATGAAAAAGCAAAATCCTGAAACGTAACGCCTAATGGCCGCGTCCGTCGGTGTCCAAGTCTTAGGTGACGGGTCACAGGGTTTTGGTTTTCCTGCGACCTGTCACCTAACCCCTGTCACCTTAGTTCTAAATTTCTGGTATTAAGTTCGCCTTCTCTATGTTCTTCAGTTCAATTTCTACTTTCTGCGACTCGCCTTCTTTGGGGCGCATTTTCTTTTTGCGCGCCGCGCTTAGGTCGAGCAGCAGCTTGGCGTTTTCAAAACTTTCCAGCTTGCCTTCAAAATGCCGGTTGTTGTTCACCGGCTCGCGCGTCGTCAGCTTCACGTGCTGTCCGCGGAAGCGTTCGAAATCAGACGCCTTCGTCAACTTGCGATCGAGGCCTGGAGATGAAACTTCCAGGACGTATGATCCGCCGGGCAACACATCTTCAACGTCGACGATGGTGCCGAACTCGCGACTGAACTGCGAGCAATCTTCGTGAGTCACTCCATCGGGCCGGCCGGGCGTTGGCGCCGCTCCGGGGCGATCGATGAAGACGCGCAACGTGCGATGCTTGCCCGCTCCGGCGACCTCGACATCGACCACTTCCAGCCCACTCGAGCTTGCCACGCGTTCGGAAATCTGCCGGATCTTGTCGAAATCAAACGCCATGTTTTCAGTAATTTGCGTCTAGCGGTCGGGGCGGAGTCGGCACCAAGTAAAAAGTGGGCTTGCGCCCACTGGTGTGCTCCGACACTCCTCGCACTACGACACAACAGTACATTTAAGACTATACGCTCCCGATATGGAAAAGACAAACGGATGTACTCGTCCAGTAGATGGGTGACACTTTTCATTCCTTTCGTTGGGATAGGTTCTGTCGTAGGAATTGCAGCGGGGTTAGGTAGCCGAGCGCCTGATGCGGGCGCACGGTATTGTAGATT